>Ga0126342_10006299_pt1 | contig 21003 bp, 24 predicted proteins | sample Cyp1metagenome_FD_92528 | JGI IMG/M metagenome (GOLD analysis project Ga0126342, IMG submission 92528) | Coral microbial communities from Lord Howe Island, Old Settlement Bay, Australia - Cyphastrea 1 metagenome | ecosystem: Host-associated > Invertebrates > Cnidaria > Coral ...
ACCGTACCACATGTACCAACCGTACCGTACCAAGAAAACCAAACCTACCAGCCGTACGTACCAGACATGTTTGGATCTTACTTAAGGCCTCTACCACCTATCTTGAACCTAGCTAACCTATTAATACCATTTTTAGTGGGATGAACATCCATTTACCAGCTATTTTGATGTTCACCAGGGGTACAAGGTTTTGACACACTGCCACATGGAAAGGCAAGGCAGATAGGATGAGGTTTCTTTTTTGCAGCTTTAGTTTTGTCAGTGACTGGAAGGCAATGCACCAAATCCGATTATCGAGATGTTGACGTTCTCTCCATTCCTTGCCTTGTCACTTGCTTTCATTGAGCAGAGATCACTTGGCCCTTCCCACATAGCCATTTCTTTGTTTGCAGCAAGTTGCTGATTTAGAAGCCATGGCAGCTCTTTCGACCCAGGGTGGCATGGGATCCCTGGAAGATCCTTCTCAGGAGGCCGCCTCCCAGCAGTCCACCGAAGATTGGGAGAAAGTCACGTGGGCAGAGGAAGAGGAGGAGGAAGTTGTGACATCTTTGGATGGCCTGGCTGATTTCATCAAAACGTCTCTGAAACCCTTTGCGATCGAAACCAAATATGTGTTGGAGAACTGTCAGGAGAGTCAGGAGTGTGAGATCAAGAGTTTCGCAAAGGCCTGTGCTCAGTTGCAGGAGGTGTGTCAAATCTGTGACCAGAAGGACCGTCTCATCATAGCAGGCAGCGGCAATGTGGGAAAGAGCACCATTGCAAATGCCTTGTTGGGTGGTGAAAAGTTCTGGCCCACTGCCTCCTATCGCATGACCTCCCGCATTTGTGAAGCACAGTACAATGCTTCTTCCACACCCGAGCCTATCCCAAAAGAAATGGTCCAAAAGAGCGGCAACTCCAGACATGAGGAATCATCTCATCCTCTAAATGTCTTCCATCCAAGCCTGTTGTTGAAGCCTGATGTGATTCTAGTTGACCTGCCTGGTTTGGATCAAAAGAGGGAGCACTTGAAGAGCCTTGAGGAGTACATGAATTGTCATTCGGATTCATCGGTTGCGCTTTTGTACGTGATTGATGTGAAGAACGACATTTGCGAACCGGACCGTTTGTTTTTTGAAAAGTTGATGAGCTCTCCTTGGAAGAACCTTTCGCAGAGCTTGGGACTCTTGGTGAACAAGTGTGACATCGAAGGAGATAAAAATGGAGCGAGCTCGGATGAAGAGGCTCCAGACTATGGCAATTTGCTTGCTGACATCACCCAAGAGACCCAGAACTACTGCACCCCTACTGTGATGGATTTATCCATGACAGACAAGAAGAAGAACCATCCAACGGCAGTCCTGAAGTGGCAGAAAGTGGAGGCCTTTGCAAGCAATGCTCTTGCACAACTCAAGTGCAACCGCATTATCAAAATCTTGCTGTCCCTTGCCAAAGTTATGGATGTGCTCGAGCTGGCTGTGAATGATGACGAGCACTTGCGAGCTGAACTGCTGAAGGAGAGGCAGCACCGTTTGTCTGACGCTGCAGCCAGAGTGCAGGAATTGAGAGACAACGAGAGGTACTGGGTTTCAACGAGGGCTAAAGAGATCAGACAGACCCTCGAGGAGAGGCAGGAGGAGCATTTGGATGCTATCCTGAGTGCTGGTGTGCCCCACTACAACCAGATTGTGCAAGAAGAAGCTGGCCTTGATGAGGTTGACGAGGTTATGCATAACCTCCTTCAGGTCATGGTGGCAAATGACATCCACATTTCTGCCCGGTCATCTTCTGTGTATGGTGCACTATTTCAGCATTTGTATTTGCATTTGTTTGGTCTTGTTCGCACTACTTACATTGTGTTTGGAACCATTCTGTCTTCTCTTATACACGGACCCATCGTCGGCATGTATTTCGCACATCATTTCGCCGCACTAAGCAAAGGCGCACTAAGCAACAAGAATGTGCTAGTAGATGAGAGGTACGTGAGGCAGCGCTTCGCTGAGATGTACAGGGAAGTGCTCGAGAAATATCCAAGCAGGTGGGCCTCACAAGAGCATGCTTCCATAGTGACACAGGCTGAGAGGGATTTGGAAGAGCAGCGGGAATCTGGCGAGGCACTCATGCTGCATTTCCTGGATGATCGGTGCAAGGCCAAGTGTTCTGAGCTGCTGAAGAAGTTTGATTCCTTCTTGAAGCTGCGCGAGGCGATGATTGAATTTTGGATGAAGTGAGCCAAAAGCGCTTGAATGAAATTGACGGCATGTAACAATAATTACATACAATTACTCCAAAGAACATGCCGTTCAAATTTGTGTTTGCCCATAGTTCCAACAGAGTGATTGCAGTTATCGGACCATCTTCCACTGGGCACTGTTCACAGACTTTTTAAGCACCAGCCGCACAAAGGGGCTCATGAAACTGGCGACTCTGAGCTGAAAGCTGAAACTGCATCCGATCCTGCCTCGGCTCCAGCATGTTCGGAGGGACTGCACCACCTTTTGTGACAGAGACATTGTTGACTTGCATGCTTCCAAAACTGCTTGGTGACTTCAATACGTTTTTTTTTCCGTCCTCAACAAATTTGGGATGATGGTGAACCATGGTGAACCACCAACCATCACCAGCCGCTGCCTCCCTGAGGATGGACCCTACATGGTCTCGGTGCTCTACTGTGAGCTGCAAGCGCATCAAGGGGATCAGGTGCCTGGAGAAGCGACTCATTTCGGGGTATATGGAGGGTCAAAACATGTCAAAATATGTCAAACTAAGTGAAGATGAGAATTTGTTCACAGCGATTCATGGTACCTGTCGGTTTCTCTATGTTTCTCTGATGTTGATGGGTGTTGATTATTTGTTGTTGTTGCTGAAGGTTTTCTTCACATTGTATATTTTGCTGGTGGTTTTACAATTTGCTGGTGGGTTTAGCATTTAAAAGGCAAGTCAACAGTCATGTACAGTCCCCATCAGCAATTGTGTCTTTGTTTGGAAAATATGGTCCCCAAATTCCATGGCTTATCATGTTCGCCATAAAAGTTGCACTTACAAATTGCAAACCCAACTGTATAAGTCCATCAATGAGCTGCTCGGGGCGAGTCTTGCGCTGCAGGCCCTGCTGGTGCTCTACGAGAACGAGAGCTGTGAGGTCACCATAGCAATGCTATGCAATGCTTACGGTCGCAGTGAGGGGATGTCAAACACAAAAATAATGATCGCTTCTCAAGGTCAAACTATTTGGGTTTGTCTGAAAATAGGGTATATTCCCAATGAAATAGCCATTTAATAGGGATAATGATCATTCACCATTGGGGTTAGGGGTACACTATTTTCAGACACACCCATTTCAAGTACTTGGGGGATGATATTAATCCAAATTCTTCAAGTATAGCTGGCACAACTCCTGGTTTGAGGAAATAATTCATGTCATTTGCCCAATCTTCAATGGTCAAAAAGTTAAATGATGTTAAATGTATGGTTCAATCATGTTCAATCCTTATTTTTGAGCCCGGATGGCCCTAACCACCGCCCAATAGTCCAAACAGGTGGCCTTGAACAGCGTGGTGCTGAACGTGGACGCCATCGTGGCGGAGAAGGTGGGCATCAATTGCAGCTGCTTCACGGTTGGGAAGCTCATCAACCCCGCAGCGGGATGGCAGCCATGGTTCCTTATGGAAATGGGATACTTCATCAGCAATCCTGGGGGATAGAACCAGTTTGGGTTTAGTTTGGGGTTAGCTGTTAACTGATTGAGAACTAAAATTGATGATAATGGGTACAGTAAATGACCAGCCAAGTTGCGGCTCAGGGATCAACATTTGGACTTGTGGCGCATGTCAGGAATGAGGTTCCATTCGAGCAGACCAATCATTTGGGAGCACTTGGGTGCATCAGCACATTGCGGCTTCTAACAAAGAATCAGTGTCTCACAATTGTTGTTTGTTGATGGTTGATAATAATTGATAATATTAGCATATTTTATGATATTTTATATGGGTGTATTTTTTCCACAGGTGCTCCAATTGTGATTATAATTGATTTATGATATATTCGCAGTACTGACACTTGCCCAGAACATACCATACACGGAGCCCACAGTATCTCTCAGTATACTTTATACCTGCTTGCTTTCATAAGGTGTTTCATCAACCAAGGTGAAAAATCCCTGTGACCAACCAGCGATGCATTTCCTCTGATGGAGAGATCCCAAGGTGGAGAAGCATGACTTCAGTTCGCGCACCTTATCCGAGAGGTGGGAATTTGGGGAGATGGGTGGTGATGATTGCATCATATCGTTGGTGTTTTCATAATATAGTATTTCCATGTAATTCTATAGTCCCATACATTTCCTATATATATACTGTATATATATATACACTGTATATATGTTGTGTTATATGTAATATCATATAATAGAATATAATACAAAAACAGTATAATACAATATAATATAATGTAATGTAATTGAATATATATATATATATATATTTATATGTATAATGTAATGTAATGCAGTACACTAATATAGTATAATATGATATCATGTCATATTTTGCTATATTATATGATATGATATCATACAGTATAATATGATATCATATGGTATGATAATATGATATCATATGATATCATATGATATCATATGATATAATATAGTATAAAATGATATCATATGACATCATATGACATGATGATATGATATCATATGATATGATAACATGATTTGATATAATATAATGTCCGATATAATATAACATGCAATATAATGCAAGATGCGATATAATATAATGTGCTATATAATATAATATGCGATATAACAAAATATGCTATATAATATAATATATTATAATATACTTTAATATAATATAACATAATATATATTATAATATACTACAATGTAATATAATGTAATATAATATAGGATAATATGTTATATAATATGGTATACAGTATGTTATATAATATACTATAACATAAATACAATATACATATAACTATAACATAATATTATATAACATAATGTAATATATAACATAGTGTAATATAGTATAGTACAATATAATATTTATAATATATGATGTGAAAATGGGCTGTTCCATACTGGCACATTTAGACCCTATTGTCATTTTTATTCCATATGGTATGATGTTGGGACAATCAATATTGATTCTTGTTGGTTTCATAATTATCATCAAACCCATGTTCAACGTATCGTAAAGTCAGAAAGATTGGATAAGATTATAAGAGTAATGAAACATGTATGATGGTAATTATAAGATACCATCTGGTTATTTAACATAGCCATGGAAAATCACCATTTTTTAATAGGTAAACCATCTATAAATGGACCATTTTCAACACATTTACAGCCCTGTGACGCAGCGCCTTGCTGAAGGAAGCTATGGCTCCGGGCCATCTCCAACATCAAGGTGAAGTTGGCCAACGCTGCCGAGCCCGTAGACGTTGGGTATGGAACTGGTGGATTTTCTGGTAACGCCGTGAGCCACCAACATCATGTAGTTCCACTCATTTAGCGTCATTCAATGATCATTTGGACAAAATATGACAAAATATCAATGCCAAGATTTGTTGATTTAGTTTTGTTTGGCAAGGAATCATTTGGACAAAACAACTGCCAAAACAACCATTTAGTTCAAAGGTTCACGTTCTGGAAGTCTTCATGTGGTGATCAGGAGGTGGACATCCCCACCATGTGTCCCCCTGCCAAGGCACCCTCCCCCAGCGCCTGTGAGCTGCGGTACTTCCAAGAGGCAAGGTACTGGGTCACTGGAGACTAAGACAATAAAGCGCATAATGCACAGATTTTAAAGGGAACTCAGAGTGGACAACCTTGCCTCTTGTTGTCTCAAAATTCATGTCATGTTTCACACTAAAATCACAAAGGGGCCCCAAGACTTTCATTGTAGACTCGCCTATCATTTCTGGGCCCCTTAGGTCATTTCAGGTCCTGGTAGGTCCAAGTCCTTGAGCCAGGCCATCAAGGAACATCTGGACGAGTGCCTTGGAGCGATATTCAAAGGGGGTGGTAATATTCCTGCCCATGTATGGCAATCTTAATGGGAAAATGATCAACAACCAGCGGATATACTATATATATAAATATAAATAAATATATAATATTAGGTAATATTATACATACATAGCCAATGTATAACATCTATGATTTGGGTTTGTCTTCCAGTGGTACCCGAAATAGCAATTCTAGTTGAGGGAAAACCATGTGAAATGACCACCAAATTTAGGGCTACCCTCTATTTTCAGCGACATCCAAAATGACAAGATTTATATCAAGTTGAACATGATGATTGCCAGCCAAAATGGTGGATTTACCACCAACAATTGGGATTAAAACTCCAAGCATTTCATTGGGCGTGTTTATGGGATACACTATTGTGGATATACTATGTACTGTCAATGTCCCACATTTATGATTCTTGGGGTCTTGGGTGTGTTTGTTCAAATGGTGGATATATACCCCATTTATGGCCATTGTAAAACGAACAATGACACACTAATCCATTGAAATTGGTGGTATTGTGGTCTCACAATCAAGAACCAAAGCTGTTCAGGATCCGCGCTACTTTGCAATGCAAGGCGTGCCGGACACGGCGGACACGGAGGAATTTTACAGACTTTTGCCATGATAGGCCACCATGGAATTCATTGATCCAGCTAAACTATAGAGACCTCACGCCAACCTCACCATAGTCTAGTTGAGAAGGGTAACTAGCCCAAAATGGCCTTACTTCAGCTAGATCGATGATTTTGCCACAAACTGGACCGGGTTAAAAAGATGCAACACATACGGAGGCAGCCGGGCAGTAATTCAGTTCACTGATTGTCACAAAGTGTCTAGAATCTAGGACCTAGATTCCCCCAGTTCCATTGTTCGAATGGGCTACCTCCGAAATGAAATTGCCACCAGAAAACATATCAACGTGGTTTTGGTGGACATAACTTGTGAGTGTGCGGTCTACTTGTTTACTTTCCATCCCATACCTGGGATGCCAGGTGCGAACGGATGCCTTGCTGCCTCCAAGTCCAAACAACACCTTCCAGGTGCGGCAGAAGTTGGTCTGCAGAAACAACACACGTGACACGTGTTGAATGTTGTTTGGGGCATCATGGGGCCTGTGTTGCTGTATCAATTTCTGGGACTTTGAAGTTTCAGGGTGATTTTTTGATGCCATCACCGTGAATTTCGGCATCCATGCAGTCCGAGCTCACCCCCTTCGCGGCGGGGCTCTGGGCGCAAGTGGAAAGTTTGGGCGCCCAAGGGAGACCGGGCAAGCCAACTGGGCAGTTGAGCGCACAACGAGTATCCCAACATACATCTGGGCAAATTATAACGACCTCACTGCGACCTCACTGCAAGCATGGTTAATAAGGAGAATCATCCCAAAATGGTCTTATTTCAGGCTAGCGAATTATTTTAATTTGCACAGATACATGGAGTTGCTATTAGCATAGGATTAACTATGGTCATGAAGCATCTATGTTGTTTTCGAGGGCATATTTTTGCAGGGTGAGTGCGCTATCATTGGAACTTGATCAGTGATGGTTAATGTCAATCCTGGAGGAAACTTCCAAACCTAATGGCCTGGAGCAATCACTTAGATATACAAATGAATACATATAAAATTAGATACATAAAGAAATGATATATAAAGAAATGTATGTACAGTAATATAATGTCATTATATATATATATATTCGTTTATTGTATATACAACAGTATCCTGAACTGATAGCATCCTATTCATATGGGGTTCGCCAAAACAATAGGGTGCCCCGAACCCCAGGTGCTTTATCATCCTTGTCCCCATGAAGATGTTGTTTATTTATTTTAGGGTGTTCGATTTTGCAGATGTTTAGTTTGACAAACCCAAATCAGATTCGTTATATTTTGGTTGGATATCCCAGCATATCCTTTATTATCCTATTACATTCCTTTTTTGTTGGTTGGATTTCCATCCCTTGGTTGTAACTTGTAGCGATCGTACAACACCATTCTCCAGATGCTGACTGCGTCCCATCATATCCCATGAAATCACCATTAAACTCTAGATTGTCGTTACTTGCCTGTAAAATAACGTGGTAATTGGGTCCGCTTAACTACTATCTATCATCATTGAAATCACCACTATATTTATATTTTTTGTCACATTATATCACTATATCCCATTGTAGTTTCTGTATCACAAATCACCATTTGATATAGTGATCAAGATCACCACTACATATCCCATTTGATATAGTGTTTAGTATCACTACACCACTACTAATGGTGTTTCTGTATGGAAAATCACCATCAACTCACCGCCTTGCCGAGGTGATCGATCGAAGTCTGCGGCGCTGGTCACGGTCAAGGAGTGCCACGCCGGCTGGGCGTGGCGATCGGTGTGGGTTGAGTGACGATATGGGAAAGTTATGGGGAAACCCTAAGAAAATGATATACAAATGTTGGGTTTTCATGGGTTTTCTATATCTATAGATCTTAATTAGCTGGAGGCTGCAATTTGAGTATAGGATGATATGTGGGGAAGAAAAATGACAGTTTTTGGGAGTGTTGTTTTTCTTCTTCGAACTCCGCATATTGGACTGTGAAAGTGATAGGTGACCCATGCCCAAGTGTTTCTTTAGTGGTTCTATTTGGGTTCCCTTCCTGATACGAGAAGATGTTCCCGGAGTTTCCGGATGGGAAGAAGCCACCAACTTGGTGCAGCAAGCTTGGAAGGAAATGTTCACAGGTCTTGGAAGATCTAGACTCTATAAAGGGAGATGATTCGTCTCAGGCTAGATGGATTGTATGATTGATATTGTTGCCCCAGATCATCCTAACATGAAATCAGACATGCTTGAAGGCTAGACTGAGAATCCAGAAGGGTGCAGACAGGGAAGATACACATGTGCACATAGATTTGCGGAAACAGTGAAGCTGAATCAGGATAGGAAAGCGAGACACAAAAAACTGTTAGTTTGTTATTTGCTCCACAAGCAATGTGGTAGACCCAAGAATCATCCCTGTTTAGAGATATAACCTTCAAAAGTAAGAATTGGATAAATGTGCTAAGGCTTATTACTATTCACTTTACCACATTCTGCCTCAGTACGTTCCATGCATCATGCTTTGGTTACAGTAACATGTTTCATCAGGAACCGGACAGCCACAGCCCGGACAACGATGCCAATGGCGACGTTCCGCCTGAGATGAACGAAGGTCTTTGAGGTTGTAGATGGTCATGAGAATTTAGGTGAAAACAACGGATTACTATCACTTTCCCCATTTAATTTGTGATTTGGAGGGTATAGCCCATTTTCAGATACACCCATATGATCAGAGATGGAGATGTATTATACAAAGTAATTTATTGATTCAGGGGCTTTTGCAGTTACCCCAGAAATAGTGAATTCAATTTCTTTTGAAAATTGTTTCCCCCCATATTATATAATCCATATTAATATATTAGTAAACTGGGTATTGATGAATCCTGGGTAACACGACCAACGACTGTCTACGATGTCGGGCTTTGCCACAGCCACCAGTCGTGCTGTCGGTTTCACCGCCGCGGGGCCTGCGGCGATGACCAAAAAAGCCCTAGCTGAAGATGGAAAGCCATGAGGGAAGAGACTGAAATCCATGTAATTAATGTGTTTCCCGCTCCGGAAAATGTTCGACAAAGATACCTTGGTGCTCTTACTCATTTGTTTACTCATTTGTTACATAATCATAAACACATGGTTGTGCTTTGTTTTGCACCTACAAGATGACACTCAATGTGTATCATCAAGAAATGTGATATTCTATACCCTATTGTTATGTGCTCTTGTTACACGAAGCAGGGTTCCATCACAGTCGCCAACTGTCCATGCATAGGGCATTGTATTCGATGCCAGCTTTGGTTCAAATTTCCATATTTCCATGGCGCTTGGATTGATCCCTGACAGAGTCAAGCAGTCAATGCAAGGAAGGACAGCGGCAGGGCTGTGGTCTTTCTTGCCCTATCTAGCCTTCGCAGAGCTACTCAAACAAAACGAGATGAATAAACTTCATTGTGGAAGATGTTAGATCAACACATCCGGGGCCTATTTTTGTGGAGCGTTCCACATTGACACTGATCATCATACATGAGATCCTCAAGGGACCTCATAGCGACCCAGTATACAAAACCAGAGTCCCCGCGACCTACCTCTATGGGTTGGGAGATGAAGACCTGACTGACCTCTGAACCTTGAAATCTACCAATGTTTTATTCCCAGGTGGGTTGCTCAGTTGCTCACCATTTCACCACGTACCTGCCAAAGGGTTCCTGCCAAGCGGTGCTGACTTGGGGGGGATGCCTGAGATATTGGGCACTGACAAACAGCTAGGCTATCTCTATTTTTTCTCCTGGAATGGCCAAGTTCCTCATGTAATAATGATAAGATCTTGCACATTTTGTTTTTTTCTTTTTTTTTGGGTCCTTCTCTCGTACCCTGCCTCCTGCGCCCTGCGCATCTGTGCCCACCATCAATCCATAGCCATGGCATTCTGCCAACAAACCCATCCATTCGGACAGGAGGCGATACAACGAGTCTGCCTCTTGTTGTACGTCACAAGACAGGCCCAGCCACTACGGCGATGCTGGGGGGTGGGTAGGCACCTGTAGCATGCCAGTGTTGGAGAGGGCAACCCACATGTGTACCTGGTAAGACCTGGTAGCTGATTTTGACTTCAGTACATCGTACATGGATCCACAAGTCACAAGTTCGGGGAAATCTTTAAACCAACAACAATGGGGATATGATGCTGATCTGGTTGGTGGTTTCAAACATGTTTTTGTCCATAATATATGGCTGTTCACCATGTTTTCGTTGGGGAGAGGAAGGTCCAGATACCTGTTCCCTGCGCCCACGAGCCCACCCGTTTTCGACGACAGGTCTGCGTGTTTTTTGTGCCCTTCACGGTGGTCGCAAGAACCTGGGGACTTGAAGCTGGGCCCTAAAAATCACAGAGTTGGACGATTTTTGGGGGATTAAAATTGACTAAAGTCCATCCAATTTTATCGCAGTCGCAGTACCAGTACCAAATCTTTACCATTTGAATAATTTGAATTTGAATAGTTTTGAATATACATTTGAATAAGGTGGGATAGTAAAGGGCATGGGTTATGTCACTGTCCTGTATGTCACCAGACTCCGAGTTGAGCTGAGGTGCGCAACTGCATGTTCCAGGCCAACACATGCGACATCCAGGCGCTTCCACTCTGGAGTTTGGGTGAAGGCTGTGATGGAGGTAAGAGGCGCCGGTGAAAAACAGGGAAGCTTTACGGTTATAAACCATATGTTTCCAAAGATGATGTTAAAAAACACTTTGGGACCATGGAGAACACATTTGATTAGCAAAAATGGATGGCAACAAATCGGGACTTCGGTTCCGAACGGCGGTTGTTTGGACCGGGCAACTGGCAACGAAACGCCGCCTGCCAGGAATTCAGTCCGTTCAAGATCTTCCATGCTCGCTGGCTACGGATACCGGATGTCCTTTGCGGCACAGCTGACTCTCAGCATGTTGAAGCTGGGCCTCCCAGTTGCTGGAGTGGATTTTCCGGCATCAACTGTGATTAAAGACTGGGCAACTCCCCCCAAAAAAGTGGTGCTTGTCAAGGAAATGTCATTGCCTTGCTCTTGGGGACAATATCGCATTCTCCTGCACGTTGTTTCCCTGTCAACTCCAAGTCCAGAAGTCGTAGAAATGTAGGATTCTTCAGCCATCAGATGGTTGAAAGTGGAAACCCTGGAAACCCAAAGCTTTTTGTACCTGTTTGATAAGGTTAAATGTCACTTCACCTTTTCGAAGGTTACTGTTGGATGACCCCAGTTCCTAAAAGTAAGTAACTTTATCAGTGTTCGCAAAAAGCCACTGCAGGTGCTCTACACCTTGAGTCGGTGTTACTGTACTACTTCGACGTCAAGGGCGAAGCTTCTGTAGGTGCCATGGTGAAACCAGGGGGGCACATGTTTTTTTTAATTGGAACATGATATACCCATAGGATCCATGGTGCTGGTAATTATATGCTAACATAAAGGGGGTATATTGATGGGATCCATGTTACAGCACCATGATAGAACATGACGGACCATGAGGTTTATTTTGAACCATGGGACTTTGGATGAACCTTGTTGGAACAATTCTATAGAAATCCCATTGAACCGATTTCTGTTCATTTGTTAGTATAGAAAATCTGCTAACTTCAGCGTGCTCAGCTGTGAAAGTTAAATTTGATCGTTGATACGTTGAAAAAACATGAAAAAACACATGAATATGAAGTGGGTGTTGTTTGCCTAAGTTCTGTGCCTTTAATGTGTTAGTGATTAAGTGATTCTGCCACAACACGCTTCAATTTCCGAAGCAAACCATTTTTTCCAATCCATCTTCCAAGCAAAAACGTAATCCCTGGGTATCCGCGGTAGGTTTCAGATACAAATCAAAGGCCACTAAGCAGCCTGCGCCCCCCTTCCCGTGGAAGGAACGAGTCTCCTGGGTTTGTGACATCTCCACGGTGCGCGGCCATCTCCGACATGGAATTCATGGGTGGTGGGAGTGGGACATTCCTGGGAACCCCACCGACGTTGCAACTCTGCCTGATCTTCATATATGCATTGATAACATGTCTCAGAATCTGAGAAATCATAATATGCCTGACATGGATGATGTAGTGATTTATGTTTGATGTTTTCTTGGTTCAACTTCCGACTACCCTTGAACACCGGAAAATTATGCGACATCAAATTTATAATATGCATTTCTATGTATGCAAGCATGCAAATGCCTGTATGTATGTATATATATATAGTTGAAATGCATTAGTCTTGACACACTCACATGTTAGGAAATCAAGATGTCAGTGATGGCAGCATATCAACAAATGGCACGTTCAGTCCAGTGTAGATGCATTTCCAGTCAGTAATGTTCACCTGAGCAGATGTGAAAGCCATCAGAATGGGTTCTTCCTAGGGGTGTCAACCAGCTCATTATGAATCAGGGACTTGATACTGTCAACCTGGTTCCTGATTGGTCATTGACTGTTTTTTTGCGCGGGGTCATGGGGTTTCCATCTGATTCTGCCTAATGTTGATGTTTGTTTATGTACTGTACCCGGATTAAACTGTCAGGTTGTAAGTTAAAATCTACATTGAAGTCCCAGATGTTCATCATAGTCCGCAATAGGATGTGTTTGAAAATAGGGAACCTCAAAATCCAATGGTGTATAAATCACGTGTCCCGTTACTAAAAAGACAAGCTATTCTGGAGCTATACTGCATAGCCATGCATAGCCCATTTTCTGGTAGATCCACGTCCACCGAGGTGCCATCCCCTGCCCTTCTGCGTCGCTGGACTCAGGGAAAAGTCAGCAAGGACGAGGGCTGATGGATTTTGTGAAGTTCTCGTGGTGATCATTTGTCCTTGAGGTTCAACGAGCTTGATGAAGTTGCTCATGAAATTCAATTCAGTGATTTTTATAGGGTTGCTGGCTGCAGTTGGATGAGTTCTCATGAATTTCATAAAGGTCTTTAGCTATTTGTGGTATTTGTTGGTGCATGTTGAATGGATGTTTTTTGCCAAGGAGTAAACGCACTGGCGGCTGCCGGCTGCTGGCAGGATATTTGCTTTACAGCGTGCGGTGCTGAGTTTGCAGGAAGGTTATCATGAGGTATACCCTTTGCAGAATCTATAGGAAAGGAAGAACACAGAAGGAGGCTGAAGAAAGAGTTCCAGCTTTTGAGTCAGTGAAATGTGTCAGCCTTTTGAGTGATTTTTGTTCACTGATTTACTGATATTCTTCCCACTTGCTTCCCTTGGCTAGAGATTGCTTGGTCCCACAAAGTCATTTCTTTGCTTTGTAGCAAGTTGCTGAGAAGCCATGGCAGCTCCTTCACTCGAATGTCCCATGGGATCCCGCAAAGATCCTTGCGAAGCAGTCGTCTCCCGGTCCACCGAACCGAGCAATGATGATTCTGACTGGGAAGAAGTCGGGTTTGCTGACAGCCCAGACCAAGGGAAGGAAGCTGTGGCATCTTTGGACGTGAAGAGTGACAGCCCGGAACAAGGCCAAGAAGCTGTGGCATCTTTGGACGTGAAGAGTGACAGCCCGGAACAAGGCCAAGAAGCTGTGGCATCTTTGGACGTGAAGAGTGAGTGTCCTGAAAAAGGGCAAGATGTTGTGGCATCTTTTGATGGCTTGGCTGAGTGCATCACAGCGTTGAAACCCTTCGCCAATGAAACAGTCCTGGTGCTGGAGAAGTGTCAGAAACGCTTAGGGCGCGAGATGACTAGTTTCACAGAGCTGCGTGCAAAGTTGCAGGATGTTTGTCAAAGCTGTGATCAGAAGGACAGGCTCATCCTAGCAGGCAGCGGCAATGTGGGCAAGAGCACCATTGCAAATGCCTTCTTGGGTGGTGGAAAGTTCTGGCCCACCGCCAGATTTTGCATGACCTCCCGCATTTGCGAAGCACATTACGATGCTGCTTCGGATGGCACATCTATCGACAAAGAAATGGTCCAGGAGAATACCTCATCAGAACCTTTGCAAGTCTGGCATCCAAGCCCTTTGCTGAAACCTGATGTGATTCTGGTTGACTTGCCTGGTTTGGATCAGAAGGAGGAGTACATGGAGAGACTTGTGAAGTACATGAACTCCCATTCCGCATCTTCTGTGGTGCTCTTGTATGTGATTGATGTGAAGAACAAGATTTGCAACCCCGATCGTCAATTCCTTGAGAAACTGATGAAGTCTCCTTGGCAAAACCTATCACAAGGCTTGGGGTTTTTGGTCAACAAGTGTGATGTGGGAGGGGATACAAATGTAGCGAACTCAGATGAAGAGGTTCCGGACTATCCCAAGTTGATTGCAGACATCACAAAAGAGACCCAGAACTATTGCACCCCCACAGTGATGGATTTGTCCATGAAAAACAAGAAGGAGAACAATCCAGCAGCGATCCAGAAATGGCAAAAGGTGGAAGCCTATGCGCACAATGCCCTCACAAAACTCAAAGGCAAACGCTTGATCCAAATCTTGTTGTCACTTGAGAGGATCATGGATATGCTCCGGTTGGCTGTGCAGGATGACGAACACTTGCGAGGTGAGATAGAGAAGATAGAGAAGAGAGAGAAGCATTTGTTGCTTGCTGAAGACAAGGTGAAGCAAGTGACAGACGACAAGGACGAATGGGTCAGAAGGCGGGCTGAAGAGATCAAGCAGACTCTCAAGGAGAGGCAGGAGGGGCACTTGGACGCCATACTCCAGGCTAGTGTGCCACACTACAACTGTCGGGTTGCTGAAGCCTTCGGCCTTAGGGAAGTTGACACGGTTATTCATGACCGCATCCAGGTCATGGTCGCCAATGACATCCAGCTTTCTGCTGGGACGTCATTACCGATTGCCGATGCAGTGGCTGGGATTAGTGCAGTCACTGGTCTTATTTATGCAGTCGGATTCGTTGTGGCTGCTGCAGCTACTGACGGCGTTGTGGGGTTGTTGGCTGCAACGATAATGTTTCCCGTGACCGTGATGGCCGGAGGTGTCGCGGGAATGGTTGTCGTTCTGCCCTTTGCCATCATCGGTGCCGTGATTCCCATGACGCTTGTGGATAAGAGCTACGTGAGGGACCGCTTCACTAAGATATACAAAAAAGTGATGAAGGAATATCCCGACAAGTGTGCCAAGCACGAGCATGATTCCATCGTGGGTCAGACCAAGACGGTTCTGCAAGCACAGCGAGAATCTTTGCAGCACTTGCAAAAAGAGGCAGGCACGCGAGGCTTCCTTGATGATGAGTTCAAGGCTGAGTGCTCTGAGCTGCAAGAGAAGTATGGTTCCCTGACAAAGCGATGCAATACGATGCTCGATCTTTTTTTGAAGTGAGCCAAAAGTGTTCGAATGCAAGTCAAGGGAGGCGACATTTAGACCTCCCTAGGGCCTGCTGTGAAAGTTTCGCGTGTGCCTTATGTTCCAAGATAGAGTGATTACGGTCATCAGACCATCTTCCACTCGGCATTGCTCAGAAGCGCCAGAGCTCATGACACAGATGACTCGTGAGCTGACACCTAGAATCTGGCTAGACCGTTCCAAGACAGTTGCTACGAAAAGTTTGCATCCTTTCCTGCCACGGATCGAGGGTGTTCATCTAGTTCTGTCTACATTTGTTGTACATAAAAAGTGAAGTGCCCAGAGCCGTGCACCACCTCTTGCCACCTTTTGCAGCAGCGACATCGACAGCTTACTTGCTAGCAAGTTCCCACCAATTCCAAATCAACAATTCAAGATTGATTTTTTGGTTCAAAGCTGATTTATTACCTCCCACCAAGTGGGATGATGATCAATCACCAACCAGAAAAGGGCGGCCACACATACCTGACACAGCCTCCCTCAGGCCGGGCCGTACCCGTACGTGGTCGCGAGCTCTACTGCAAGCTTCAAGTGCATCAAGGGGATCAGGTGCCTGGAAGGATACAGCTGGTGTGGGGGAGAAAAAAAAACACCTACCTTTAAGTTGAACCATTGAACGGAAAAATCTGCCAGAGTTTGGTGTAGATTAGCAATTAGATTAGCATTTGTTCATAGCGATTCATGTTGGTGTCTCTGATTTTGATAAGTGTTGCGTTGCTGCGTTGCTCGTTGTTTAAATAACTGCAGGTTTTAGTTCTTCGAACAAAAGGACCTAGCTGGTGACCTTACACAATGCACCAATCAGAATGGTGCTCCAGGCACTTCTGTCTCTGCGCGAGAACGAGAGCTGTGAGGTCAGCTCATCGATGGTGGGGAGATTTTGCCAAGCTGCTGGAAGCTGGTCTTTTTTATCGGATCCCCAACTTTGGAATGCCCGAGTTTGTTGCGGTATTGAAATTGTAACCAATGAGTCGTGAACTTACCTCATTTACGACTTTGTGGATACATTCCTGAATACGTTTATAATCTTGTGTGTATCCATCCCAAGATATGATAAGACATGATGATCCTCATTGACTAAGCTCTTATGAACTTTTTATAAACATAGTATCCACCATGCCCCCAAAAAGTATAGACCCTGCCATGGGGAAGACTGCTTTCCTCTGAAAAAGGTCGCTTCTCAGGATCGGATGGGTTGTTCACATCCATTTCGATTGGGGAATACTTCAGAAACCGGTTGATATATCACAGGTGGTCAGGCCTCTCAGTGCTGCCAGGTGGCCCTGAACAGCGCGGTGCTGAACGTGGACAATGTTTTTCAATATGCATCAATATTCAAAGACGTCCCATGTTTAATGTATATACCTGGTTGCTGGTTTGGAGCATGAATTTTATTTTTCCATATTTGGGGAATGTCATCATCCCAGCTGACTTTCATATTTTTCAGAGGGGTAGGTATACCACCAACCAGATACTGTATGCCTAACATGGAGATACATGGAGCACATATCCAACAGGATGACCACAGCCACCAGTCGTGCTGTCGGTGAAACCCCGCGGGGCCTGTGGCGATCTAACAAAAAAGTCTGACGATGGTTGCCGCCGGTTGAGGGCCTGAGGGGATTGAAGTGGTTTACTAGTACTGTTCCGAAGAATATAAAATAGAGAAATCTTAGTTTTCCATCGTTATGTGAGTTTACTCGAGGGTACGAATCCTGATTGTAAGGAACCACCACTGCCATGTAGAGACCTGACCGAAATTGGGATTTGATCAACGAATGACATCGAATGACTTGGTGTTCACCACCCCAAAAGAAATGAACATCTACCAAAGTTGGTATTTTCCCTCTGGTAAACTAACATAGCTATTGAACATTACCGTTGATTTACCTATTAAGCATGGTGATTTTCCGTCGTTTTTTGTATGTCTACCAGAGGGTACCCCCATTGATCTAGCGGTTGGAGATCCCAACGCCAGGGCGTGGTCTTCGACCAACGGTTGGTTCAGACGTGACTTGGGCCACTGTTGTGGCTTCCATGTGGTGAAACCAGTAAGACAAAAACCAAATTACACCAGAAATTGGGGTGGGGATTTAGTATCAAAAATTGACGGTTGTATCACATTCATATTGGTTTTGCAAATGTTTACAATAAATCAGGGATGTTTTGTTCTAAGTCACACAACTAAATGTGTTGGAAGTTCATTGGAAGGCTTTGCACAGAAGATCCTTTGAAGATCCAAGTATTCCAAGACGAGTCTATTCCAAATCGTGGCACGTTTGAGCATGATTTTAAAGAATCATCAATTGATCAATGAATTTGAGCAGTTCTCAACATGATTGCTGTCTAACGCGGCAGTTTATATATGTTTATATTACATAATAATAAATGTACCAAAAGTATCCAAATATAATGAATAAATAATAAAAGTGTGTGGTTTTTGTGTATGGTTATGTTTTTTTCTCTGACGATCTTCGACAGATCTTCAGATGCAGCACCGGTCATCCCGTGTCGCACTGAGGTTTGTGGTTCCTCAAGTACCGAATTCGAAAGAAGACTAAGCCGCCAATGCCAAGCAAAAAGGATCTGGGATGACGAATGCACATGACCGGATAATGGGATAAAATGATTTCCTTTAATCTTATGATTGAATGACATGCTTAGTCATTTGTTGTTAATGCTATTAGGGAGAAAACATGAGTTTGATTGTTTATTTTTGCGTCGACATTAGATAATTGTAGATATCAGTCAGCTGCATATACTGCCTTTGCAGCATGTTTCTTGTGTCGTCAATCATGGATTGCAAAGAACAACACTGTATTCAAGCAGGACAGCTACACCTCAGTTATGGTGGTGACGATGTCATCATCGAAATCACCTAAAAGGCCACACTCCGTTTTGGATGAATGTTGTAAGCCCAATACGAAAAACCATCCCTACCCTAAATGGGTGCTATGTTTACCATCCCCAAATGATAGGTTTATTACAGCAGGATTCCATCATTTGAGGGTCCATGCAGTGTATTCGATGCCAGCTTTGGTTCAGTTTCCACGGTGAAACCGCGGCTTCTTCGGGATTGATCCTTGACGAAGTCAAGCAGTCGTCGATCCGAAGGACAGCGGCGAATGGGGCGTATGGGGAGCATTGGACATTGATGCGGTTCCCTACTCATAAATCAGATCCTTTTTTAGGACCGATTGATGCGACCCATCATGACCGCCACTTGAGGCAGCATCGAAACAAAACAGAAGGAGCAACCTACCTAATATTGCCTTCAGCCTAGGTTCAATATATAGCCAGTGTCAAAACATGTCAAAACCTTCCCAAAACGGAGGTGGGCATCGATATAGATCTCAATATAGGGAGGGGTGGTTTTGATTAAGATGGGGGTGGGGCATCCCCAAGTCACCAATGGCTGTTAAGACATCTTACTCAAAAATGGTCACCATGACTTGGATGATTATTTTCATGGTAATGTGGTCAAAACAATAATAAACCATCCCCCAGTCATCAGCATTTTTTTTTGGAAATTACACCATTTCCAGTCATGGGTGGTTTATGGCATTGTTATACCATGTTTTACCCATATAGTTGATGTTTAGTTGTAACCATCATTATAACCATCAAGATAACCATTATCAACCATCATCAATTACCATATTACCATTGGTTTTACCCACATTCCCCCCTCTTTTCGGAACTCGCCTCCCTGTTTTTCGGTCAGCCATGCCCAGGACCATGGGAGACCCCAACCCCGAGCTGCCCCATGTACCCAGCAAGGTGACAATGGGGGTATCCCCAAATGGGGTGTGTGGAAATGGGGTAAACCCCCAAATGGCTAGAGAATGAGGGACTGGTTGGTGATTTGGAACCATGGAATTTTATGACTTTCCATTTCTTGTTGGGGATAGTATAATCATCCCAACTGACGAAGTCCATGATTTTTCAGAGGGGTAGGGCTCAACCACCAACCAGAAAATGAGTGTACCCCATTGGAATTCAGGATAGACACTGACCCCTGATTTTCAGACAAACCCAAGTAAAATTTCTGACAAATTTGGGGGGATACCGATGTATACCCTATGTATGTTGACAAGAGTCCCTCTCTTTGGGGAGGCGCTCTCGCTGGGTATATAGCCGTTTGTTTTTACATGGCAAATGACATATGAACATGTTTAGAATCATAGCCATACCCATAGGATCCATGTATGCTATATATGGTAACATTTACCATCAATATACCCCAAAAGTTAGCATATATACCATACATGGATCCAATGGGATATCTTTGGACACAGAAAATCGGAAACATCGAATTAAATCGAATCGAAGGCGATCCAGTCGTCTTCGTCTGTGACCTGCAGCATGTCACTGTCCAGGTCGAAGAATCTGATGAGATCTTGCCTGTTTGGGAACCCAGCAGTTTTTTGTTGAAGGCCGTCGTTGGATGTTGTGAAACACTGATCGGATTTTTTGATGACATATTGTCACAGTGTTTCAGGAAGTTGTCCCGCGGCCATAAGTTGGATTGTAAACCATTTTTTTTAAGTCCAAAAAAGATGCTATGTGTCTTTTCAGCATATAACAGATATATCAGATATCCACTACAAACCTCAGTTCACCATAGAGAAGCAACAGCTATCGCTTGGGGGCTTGAGGTCGTCGATGCTCCGCAGGAGGGCAAGGAGGTGGTCGTCAAAGAGAAAAGGACCGCGGGCCTTGAGACGCCGCGTCGGTGGTGGTCGCGGGAGGTGGGGAATTCCATCAACGGGGAATTCGTGGGGAGATCTATGATGTATATGGGATACCCTCTGGTAAACTAGCATAACTATGGAAAATCACAATTTTTAATGGGAAAATCCACTATAAGTTGCCATTTTCAATAGCTATGTTAGTTTACCAGAGGATACTGGTTGGTGGTTTGAAACGTGGCTTGTATTTTTCAGAGGGGTCCAAACTGTTCGCGACAGGTTCACCCGGGTAATATTATCGGGGGTACTAGCACTGACAGTCCTGACACGTCTGCGGCCAGAAAAGCCAGGTACTAGTCCACACCTCAAACTCCTTGCGTTAGACA
>Ga0126342_10006300_pt1 | contig 21003 bp, 18 predicted proteins | sample Cyp1metagenome_FD_92528 | JGI IMG/M metagenome (GOLD analysis project Ga0126342, IMG submission 92528) | Coral microbial communities from Lord Howe Island, Old Settlement Bay, Australia - Cyphastrea 1 metagenome | ecosystem: Host-associated > Invertebrates > Cnidaria > Coral ...
ATATAATTTATTATATATATCATATATATTATATATATTATATATATAATATATAATATATATAGAATATATTATATATTATATATATTATATAATATTATATATAATATAATATATATATCATATATTATATATATTATATATTATATATATTATATATATTAATAGTCTATAATATATATATTAATAGTCTATAATATATATATATATATTATATATTATATATTATATATATTATATATATTAATAGTCTATAATATAAATAATATATAATAATATATATATATATATTCCATATATAACTGGGGGTATGACCCACGAAGTGGGAATGCCAAGGAGCGGTGCATCTCCAGCGCTTCGCCGATGAGCTGCGCCGCCAAGGCGAGGTCCTCGAAGCGACCCAGCTGCCTCGACAAAAACGGCGGTGGTAGAAGCTTTCAAAGATAGGGAAACTATAATAGCAGTATCATTGGATATCATCTTTGACTGTAATATTATAGCAATGGGATTGAACCATCCACAAATAATGGGAGTATCATTGGATATAATGGGGAAAATATGGCCAATTAATGGCATATAATTATAATGGTTTAATGTGGGTAAAACAATGCAATAAACCCATTTGGGAATGGTAAACATACCAACTATTTGTGGCGATAGTTATAGCTTTCAATGAGTTATATAGCTTCTAATCTATATAGTTATAAAATGTTAAAAACACTAATCTATAGTTAAAGAATTCCTTGTTTTTGTTGAAGACTTCTAGACGTCCTACAGATTAGTTGAACACTTCTAATCATTCTTGTTTGCTGAACGCTTCGAAACTTCCTTCGATGACTTAATGGAGAAATACATCATTTAACATGGATAAATCGTGATATCATGAAGTTTTAATTCGTTAACAAAAATAAATCCATGTCCTTTCATGGATTTGATAGTTTATCATCCATTTTCAATGGCAACTGGGAAAGCTGGTATAATGGATGTAATCTACGTAGATAGGTTGAAATAAATCAGTAAAATGACTGGTAGGGTGTAGCTGATGTTTGTTACTGTAAACTGTTTTACGATTTGAATATCCACTGCTTGGTGATAAGATATTCAATGTGTTCGTTTTTGGTCTCAATGGCAAAGAAAAAACATCAACAGAATTAAATATCATTTCATCCATAATTTTGTTGTTAGATGTCAGTGATATCATGTTTGATTGGATTAAAATGGATTAGAATGGATCTGTTTGTATCAATATTTTGGTGAAAATGTCACCGATCAATGGGACAATGTAAACATCTATTTCGTCTGATACATACATAGGTATATAATATCTGGGTAAATTATAATATTTCACTAACCTGAATTAAGGCCATTTGGGGATGATTCCCCTTATTAACCATGATTCCCAGTGAGGTCGCAGTGAGGTGATTATAATTTACCCAGATAATATGACAAATCCAATTAGATTAGATTCACTGAAAAATGTGAATGCTTAAAACTTATGTTCATCCTATGACCTGGGGATTTTTCAGCCACATGTCTTTTTAGGCCCTGAAGAGCACCTTCCCGAAATCCGTCGGTACTGAGATCCCCTGACAGGGAAAGTCGCGCATGGGTCTTTCCCAGGTCCCATTGGTCAAACCAATGCGCCGGCACCTGAGGATCTTGCCGAGGGATATCATTCCATCAATAGCTGGAAAATCCCAAGAGATCCATGGGGTTTACCGAAAAACTGAAAGTTCTTCAGGTAACACGGTACCACGGCTCCTCTTTGAAGGTGATAAGTGATAGTTGGGTACGTCATGGAAAATATCTGGGATCTCAAACTCCATGTGCCCTCTTCACGCTCACGCACTTCTCAAAGTACTCCAAGGCCTACGCGTTTTCGTCGATTCGAGACACAGCAAGACATGTCGATTCCATGCCGAAAAACTGCAATTGATCCAGGCCGCCTACATTCTGTCATACAGTGGAATGCATTTTGAAGTCTTCGTTCCATACACCATATATATCCATATACATATATATATATATCATATATATATCATATATATCATATGTCCATATATATATATGTATATATATATATATCATATATCTATATATCATATATCTATATATCAGGCCACCAGGATATTTCGGATCTTTCGGCTTTCGACAGGTAGACCATGATACTCCGACCGATTTAGATGCAAATCCTGCCGTCATGACAACCGAGAAAGGGGGACCCCTAGATGGAATCTCGGATTTTTGTAACTTGGGTTAGAACTAAACGTAAAAACTGAGGTTTATATAGTGGATTCACAGAATATCTACAGTTTATATAGTGGATTCACAGAATATCAAGGGTTGGCTTAGTATACCTCAACAGAAATAGTGTGGGAAGCCCACAACCCGAGAAAAATCACCAAAACCGCCCGGATCGTCAGCCTTCGGGAAGTCGCGTAAGCTGGTGTAGATCCATCCAAAGTTCCCTAGGTCGTGTCGGCTGGTGCGGGTGGAATCGTGTATCGCGGAATAGGCCGCAGTTCGCGATCAGCAAATGAAAGATGTGAAAACGATAACACAATTTAGAAGAAAGAAATATATGATACCCTTTGGTGATTTTTTTCATAGACCCTGAAAATAACCCATGTTTAGTGGAAACTAGTCTGAAAAAGAACTATCTACCAGGGTCTATGTTAATTTACTGGAGGGTAATATGGGAACATTGAATTATCATATAAATATAACATGATATTATCACCACTACCAAAAAACTGTGCTGTGATGAACAGAAAACGGTTTGGGCAACTATTGAACTACTGAGGCAGAGTGAAAGACTGGATGACCCCTAAGGTTTACTTTATCAAATCGAGTTCGCAAGAAAGGCCTCCAACAAAACACAAATGTGGACGAGAACCATCCAACAAAAAAAACGGTAGTGCTAACAGTGCTAACCTCGGATATATATATATATAACGCCTGCGCTGTTTCCATTTGAGTAGCAGATGATATTTCCCTATTTAGGGTGGAAGTCCCTAATTCATCAACCAGGTTTTGCGCCAAAAGTTGCTGAATGTTGCTGATCTACACCTCCCCACAATCTGAGCCAAAAGGACGATTTTCAACATTGACACAAGACCCCACAGGTTTTGTATCACTTCCTGAAGTCGCTAGAATTTCCATTGGAAATTCCAAGATTTATATATATATACAATATATATATAGTATAATATATATAATATATATAATATATATAATATATATAATATATATATATATATTATATATATATAATATATATCACATCTTGCAGCAAATCATCCAAAAATGGATGGACAAGTGGCGGTAGACCGTATCGTAGAGCTCCCATGCCTGAGCATCTATCGTTGATTCAACAGATTGAAATGGGGGATTTCTGATTTTGGGGGAGATTTATTGGGATATAATGGGATATAATGGCATCAACTATAGACTATGGATAGATTGTTCATTGGATATGGATGGGACAAGATGATCACCAACTCAATAGGTGCTCCCAATTTATTGGTGCATAAAATGCTCAAATAATTGGCCACCAATTCTAGACATGATGATCAATTGCATCAAATTTTGGGGCATCCTATTTTCAGACAAAGCCAAATTTACTGAAACATCTTTGTTTAAGACAAAGATTGGGGGGTTCCTTTTTTTCGTCCCGCAAATATTCCCTCAAACCATTTTGGGACAGTCACAAGTAGAAAGATACCTGTCACTTGTCATATCTCAGAACCATCGGACAGATTTTTTCTTCCGAAAATCATCTGACCCAATCTTCAAAGCCCGGTTGATGTCCATGTTGAAATGCAACAATTTTCGTGGTGGAACACCCTCGGTTTACATTCGGCCAATCATGATTGCCCAATACATGTTGGTTCACCCAATGCCCACATTTGTTGGTACAAGTATAGATCTTCAGTTTAATCTAATTCATATCCAAGCTTGAAAAAGCCAGATGCTGACCGATTAAACTTCCATATCTTCAGTGGAAATTCCAGGACCCTAAAATGGAGGTACTCCTAAAATGGTGGTACCCCACATCATCCATTTTAATAGGATTGTCCATGATAAACCAACCGCTTTGGTGATCCCCCATTTATGTAAACCTCCATATAAGGCCATTGATATCTGTTGTTTTGATGGCGTCTGGCCCCACCCAGACATCCACCCAGCCTCCTCTGGGGAAAAGTTGATCAGAGTCTCGTACTCCTATGGTCAGGGGTGGAGTACTCCACCTCGTGTGCTTCCATTTTTGTCGGAAAAAAAACACGCAAATCAATCTATGTGAAAATTGTTTCAGTTACATTTATATTACGTATTATTGTGTTATATTCCGATAATTAGATCATGTTCAATTCTTTTTGTTGGATAATATGATATACAGATGGTCTATTTGGAAGGGAGATCAATCAGGACTTCCCCAAGCAGCACTCACTCAGCCGCAATATGCGGGAGGACCTTGTACATCTCCAAAGCTTCCTGCAGTAGGCAGGTGGTAGCCGGTGGGGAGAGATACTGATGAATAAAAAGGGTGTGGATATGTCGTCTCAAAAACCATCAACCCAGATTTGTTTTTTACTCAATTCAACATAACTCAATCCATACCAAAGCTGAATAACTGTCCAAGCCCATCCCCCAAAGAAACACGTCCTGATACCTCGACTGCTTCATCCTCACAGTGGTGTAGAAGTTAAGCCTTGAGACATGGCGATCCTGCCTTACAACTAATGACCAATAGCTGGTCGAACCATTTCCAATTGGAATAATGTGGCAAGCCCAATTTTGGAGGCCCCCTGTTTGCTGTTTATACCATCCATTTAACTGGTGAGACTTTGAGGATGTTTTATGATTGGTTTTACTATGGGTTTTACCACATGAACCCCAGCATGACTTGGGATGGCTGTGGTTCAGTTCTCATCACCATCGACACCATTCACTGAATGGACACGGGGGGATCCCAGATAGCGCCATGCATGGTTTTTACCGGCCAAGCAACAGCTTGAAGTACCAAACGCCACCACGTTCCAAGCACAGCGGAGCGATTTGAGCGCACAAGCGGTCGGCCTCCAAGCTGGCAATGGAAAATCCCAGCATTTGTAGATGGATATCCATTGAAAAGGAGGGTGAACATGATATCCAGATATGCCAGATTAGATGTGTATTATATATTAATTATATATGTACATATATTACCAGAGGCTTAGAGGCTGCATCAAGAGAGTTGATCTTTCTCTTCAGCTGATGCCTTCCTAAGAAGGTACAGTATAGTTCTTTCTTTAAACTTGAATCTAAAACAATATATGCTAGTTGCTATCCAAAAACGTCATGTAATGTACGAAATGCACATGTAACATTAACACTATATATATAATATATACTGTATACATATATATATATATGTACAGTTATAACACATTTTGAATACATTATATAATATAACTATCTATCTATATGGCAATGAGTCAAAACCTTGTACCCCTGTAGTTCACATCAAAATAGCTGGTAAATGGATGTTCATCCCCCTAAAAATGGTATTAATAGGTATTGATTCATAGCCATTATATAATATTTCACTAACCTGAATCTTGCGGCCATTTGGGGATGATTTCCCTTACTAACCATGATTCCAGGTTTCGGTCGCAGTGAGGTCGTTATAATTTACCCAGATTATATATATATTTATACGTATGTATGGAGGTTTCCTGAAATAGGGGTACCTCTAAATCATCCATTTTAATAGGATTTTCCATGAAATAAACCATCCATTTACCATTCCAGTACATGAGCGATTTCGACGCTGCCTTGTCGATTTCGTAGTTCTTCAGATAGACCTGGATCGTCCCAAACAGCACGCCGCCGTTCTGTTCTGTTTAGGAGCAAATCCATGGAAAGTCCACGAAACAATGGAGGTGTTCATCAGAAAATAAACTACAAATTACTATTTATATTATATATATATGTATAATATTATATATTATATTATATATATATAATATATATATTACTATAAATGGATATAAATGGATGAATTTACATTGCCACCTTTCATTACCAGAGGCTATTCGTTTAATACTGTAACAACTGTGACCCACTTAAAACATCTTAAAACAGAGTTCTTGATCCTCGAAGTACCAGTATCCATAGAAATAATATTATTCCAACAAGCCAGTCCCACCATAAACCCAACAGTTTTTGGAGTTGAAAAACAACTTGGCTAGGGCCAAAAAACTGGGACACCACATATTATTGATATCAAGTTAATATTTATTTTTATCAAATTAGATCAAATGATATTATGAACATCCACCAGTTACATTCCTCCCTCCAAACACGGCAGGGCTGACCCCAATGAGGTCAATGGCCGTGCCCAGGTTGCGGTTCTGCCCCAAGACTTGGGTTACTTGCTCCTGGTGCCGAGGATTTGCTGTAGGCACGCATGAACCGGAAGCAATTGCAATAGCTATGAACTTTTAACTTTGGGGGGTAGCAATCTTAAGGCGGAAAAGACCAATCATCCAACATCTGCGAGCTGACCCCTTTTGCGGACAAATTAACCGCGTTCTGACAATGGAACATGTATCTATACAGTCATATGTGTATATATATATATATATGTATATATACATATATTAGTCATATAATGTCATTATATATCGTCAGGGTCATATTATATATACATATTTATAATATGTCTAGTCAAAAAAATGCATACACCAATTATGTACACAACTATATATAAATATGTAGAACATTGTAGAACATTGTAGAAGCGACGTCATACACCATCGGCATCGCCGATGGTAACATGGTCCTCCTTCAGCTCTTTCCAGGCCATCATTGAGGGTTCCAAGTAGGACAGCACATCGCGCCCGGGCGCCTGGGATGTATGGCTTGGAGAATGGATCGAGGTGGAAAAATTTATTCATAAAGCCCGTTGACTTCGTTGATTTATCTATGAAAAGTGGGGATGTTCCAGTTCGCTTTTTCTATGTTTACCAGGCCGGGTAAACTTTACGGATACATGCTGGATTTTGTGGCTGGCGTTGTCTGAACATGCTGTAGCACCACATCCAATATGGTTGATGAGCATATTCCCCACATCAATATGGTTATATATGGATGCTGACCCATTTTTAGACAGACCCATATATAATATAGACATACTGGCAACCTGAAACCACAGTGCAAGTGGAAGCCACAAAAATTAAGTGAGCATCCGAGATAGTCAGTGGTTAACCCTGGTTAGTATGGTTAGTATGGTTAGTAAGTCCCTGATCCTTGGGCATTCTCCGTTTTCTGCCATTTGTATCTAGCTTGCGACCATGACTATTAGAAAACATCAGCCACTCCGCCTTTTCAGCACCAAACAACAACATCATATCAAAATACAAGAGAAACAACTCAATGCTCTTGGTTGAATCATTAAATACCATAAAAATCCATAAAACCATATATATATATGTATACAAGTCGTGAACAAATCACCATTATATGCCATATAGTATAAACTATCATAACTATCATTATCATTGTCATTGGAATATCAACTCTATATATATAATATAATATATATATATATATATATTATATACATAATATCAATATTCCATATAAATCCACTTTCTTCATCCACCAGAGCATTGTGAAAAATCGCAATTCACGGATGCCTTGGAGATCAAGGAGATCTTGGAGGCCTGGCTTCCTCCCACCTGGCACAGCAAAAACCTGGGAATATCCTGGGATTTGGGCCATTTGGGCATGGGAAATCCCAGGAAAATGAACAATTTTGTTCATGGTTGGACAAGTTGTGAGGCTTTTTGACGGATTTCTGGTTTTCATGAGTGACATTGCAATAATGTGTATTGTATAGATGTTGATGATTATTGATCATTCGTGATTAGAAACATGAATATAGAAAATGACGATCATGTCGAAATTTTTGGGTGGCTTCGTTAGGAATTAAGTCACTCACCCTCAGAAAGGATTGAAACCACCCAACAGCCCTGCAGAAACATCGGGATGAGCATTAGAGTTGCAAACTACCTATGTTTGTTGCGAATATTCCGATATGGGTGTGTTGTCCCTTTTTTTGTCCGCAAAAACGACGCTGTCTAAAGAGTCCAAAGGCAGTCTATGCAACATGATTTCGTGTTGCATTGTGCTCAGGCTTCCAGAGCCTTCTTTTCGGCCAGGTCAGACGTTGCTTAAGTGGTTCTGCGCGTAGAGTCGCAAAATATTCATGCAAGTCACAAATGTTTCACAATGCAGGACATCAGCCTCAGTGATTGCGATCTCCTGCTCGTTGCTGTTGCTCTCGAACTTCAGCACCAAGAGACGTTTCCTTACAAAGGGTTGCAGAGAAATCTGCAGTGTACCATATGGTAGCTCCTCTGCGCGGAGAATGCCCTTTATGCTGCCGATTGCCACTTTCAATGACCACCGGCCTTGAGTGCCACCCGATTCCACTGTGAGGAAGTGAAGCCACCGGTCAATGAAGTACGTTGCGTCATACACCTTGCCAGTCACCAAATCCACGCAGCCACATGAGACGCCTCTGATGGCTGTACTGGTAAAGTTCCTCACCAACAGCTTGAGCCGTGCCTTCTCCTCACGTCGTGCATCTTCCGAAATCTTCGAGAGACTACCAGGATCATTTTCACTGCGCCCAGCAGGAAAAACTCCCGCGGACTCCACCAAGAGATTTGCCTCGTGCTGCAAATCTGGCGGTTCACAGCAATATGCTGCTCCCATTGCAATGCATACTCGCTTACAAACTGCACCAAATTCCAATGTTGCAATTTTGCCAGAAAAGGGAATGTTGTATTCATTGTCGATAAGTCATTGACTTTTGATGTTACTACAAAAAAAACGAACGGTCGCAATTGTTCATTGCCTTATAATGTACAGAAAAATTGGGTTGATCGTTTGATCCAAGACGGCTTGAGCCAAAATGGCTACGGAGATATGGGTGTGTTGTCCCATCTAGATTCAAATAGATCATTGTATATGTAACATGTGTCTATATATTTTACATACCTCTTTCTCTATCTTTACCTGCAACATGACCGTCCATCTCCAGGTCAAAGCCACTCCCCCAATACCGCGGCTGTTTTCCCCGCCGTGAAAAACCGCGCATCCACAGGCGCGGCTCCGGCCCCGCGGGCGGAAACGAGACACACAGCTGCCAAGGCTCTTGCTGGACCATGTCGTCTCTGCTTGGTGGTGCACTTCAAAAGTCACGCAGATGGAACATCCAGAAATATGCCGAAGACCCTCCCAAAAGGAGGATGTAGGATCATGAAATGGATGGGCTATTGGCTTTGATTTCAGGCCAACAAAAACGGACAAAACATGACACCTTCACTTGGACCAGATGCTCAACTGACTTTTTATTGATGTTGTTGCAGCCCAATCCACCCGGTCTCCCCTTTCGGTGTCGTTGGCACCTTATAACTTGGCTAAACGTTCGGCAGCCTTCAAGGGATGTCGACCGTCCACATGGCCGATGAACGGTGGATGAATGGAGTAGCCGATCATCGATTGAATGGCTTCCGGCAGCTCGTGCACTTGGTCAAAGGGCACGGACATCCTGATGGGTGCTGCCAAGAAAGCTCTGTTGATGGCACTATTAGACTATTAGCCACCCATTTCGAAAATTAGGAGCTTATTATTGAGTTTACCACTTTCTACAGCAAAAAACAAAAGCCGGGTGTGTAAGCAATGAAAATGGGGATGTGACTGGAAAACGTGGGGCAGAGAATTAGCAATACTGGGAATACATCATTGCAAAACACCGTTAAACATGTCGTCGTGTCGTCGATCAGTGCTGGTTGGCAAGTTGATGTTCGCTTCCGCTTCTGTGGAGGTTGTTCTGTTCTCCCATGCCATAAGGAGGCCTCTCTTCCTATACCAGTAAAGGTGCGTTGAATGATCCACAAGAAGCACTTGGTATGTTGGGTTGGGTCTAAATTTCAATGTATAAAAGAAACTGCGGTGACTTGTTGGCATGCCACATCACTTTCTGGGGTACCCAAGTTTCATGGGAGATTCCTATTGAAACATGGAGCAGTTTCCCATGGTTCACCTCTTAGTTGCAGCTTTGTGGATGAGTTCCACTGGCTGATAGGGAGTCCCATGGTTGGATTTGGGCAATACCTAGCAGACCAAGAAGGATCAATTCCCTCATATTTGTTTGTATAATTTTCTGGGCCAATCCCTGTTTTTGACGCTTGATACTGATATGATTGGGGCCTGATTGGGGTACTTTCTTTTTGCACTGCTGCTGAACCACAAATCCGCCTTTCCGGTAGATTTCCGCTGCAACCAATGCAGTGATAAACGAATCATTCATCAACCTTGCATGTTTGATGCTTGATATCCTCTTAAAAGCCCCCATCAACCCAATTAGCATAATTGTTTACCAGCAGCTGCAGCAGCAGCAGCATCACCAGCATCATCACTGTCATCACCATCACCCTGCTGTGATTTCTCCGGTGTTGTTTTTTGTCTTCCCTCCCCTGCTATTTGGTGTTCATCCCACGGCCCATGGGTGTTTCTCAAAATGGACCCCAATGGCCCATGAGCTGTTTATACTAAAATCCTCAAAGTTTGGATGATTTAGGGCTTCCTTGGTTTGTTGGAACCCCTACAGAAATGTCATCCTCAAGTCAAGCGTCATCATGTTTTCCTGCTGCCGGACCCACGGCTGGCAGTACTGCGCCGTAAAGGCGCATCGGTTGGTGTCAATGCTCACGTTGGCACCGCCCCCGTGCCTTGCAGATAGTGAAGAGAGTGAAGTCACACATGATCCGAAATCATCCCAATCACTCCCACAAGAAATAGGTTTTACAAGGGGAAAAAATAAAAAAAAATGGTTTGCTGGGGATGGTTTTGATTTATGATCCATGATGATTGATGGATCGGACATCATATTTGGTGACCAGGAAATATTACCTGACTTGCAATGGATGATCACCATATGGAATAGCAAATCTACAGATCATTTTTGGGTATCCATTGCCAGGCTTTTCCAATATGCACCTCATCTTTACAATATTAAATTCAATGCCTAGTCTCTCATTTTGAGGATGGAAAAGAAGAAAGAGTTCCTGCAAACCACCGAGAACTCGCCATGGATTCACCAGAGATCAGGTTTTTCTCGGGTTTGAAAATCAGCTACCCCAAGACCCTGAAATCCTCTGGTTGATCCCCAGTTTCCGGATTGAAAGTTGCCTAATTTTGAGGCAAATAAAAAATATTCAGCTGAAATCAACATATCTCCATGAATTAATCCCCCATCTATAGATGATTTCCCATAAAATCTCCGCCTTTTTAGACGCGCCCACATCATATTAAGTTGGTTATATACCCAAGATATACCCATAACATATCCATCAGTCCCATTACACAAATCCCCCAAAAAGGGTCATACGAGATGGGCCTTTTCTGTTCGATAGCTAAGTTGATGCAAATATATCCAAGAACTGTTGGGTTTATAGAAGATATACCATCTGGTTATTTAACATAGCCATGGAAAATCACCATTTTCAATATAGGTAAACCTCTATAAATGGGCTATTTCCCATGGCTATGTTAAATAGCCAGAGGGTAACTATAGTTTTCATGTATAAACCAAGAAACATTACCAGGGGGGCCCACCGTGTAGTGAAATGACCCTGCTGATGATGGAAAAAAAAAGTCATCAATGATTACGAATTTGAAAATGATCATCCCGGTTTTTGGGGGGATCCCCCATTTAAAAAAACCACCAAAGTCATCAATCCCTATGGCCCTGGTAGCCCTGGTCAGTAGTGAATCCCCCTCCCGTCTTCGCCAGGGGCCATAAGGTGCCACTGAAGAAGACGCAGCTTCCAATCGCAAGCTCAGCAGGGATGGCCATCTCCTTCATCACCTCAATGGCACCGTTTTTGGGGCCACCCCGAACGCGTTTGGGTGGGAAAAAAAAACTACCTAAACAATACGTGTGTGCATGTATATATATATACATATATATGGGGATACCCTTAAATCATCCATGTTAATAGGATTTTCCATTATCAACCATCCAGCTATTGGGGATCCCCCGAAAGACCAACTCTCAAGAACCAACAAAGACAGCAACAAGAGAAACTGAAAACATTCGATAAGTCTCCAAAAAAAAACAACCAAAACAACGACCATATCACATTTATGATCATATGGGTGTGTCTGAAAATGGGGAATACCCATGAGATTACAATTTCAGAGGGAAAATAATGTTCTAAACCATCAAACTTGCGGGTACACCTATTTTCAGGTCCAGAGCGATATGAAACCAACAAACATAACCTCTGGCAAACTAACATAGCTAGTTTAAAAAAAAAAAAAACTTTGTTTTCCGTTGGAAAATTCACTATACATGGTGATTTTCCATAGTTATGTAAACGTTTACCAGAGGCTATATCTAGGTAAATCACCATGAATACGTAAATCAAGGGACGAAAAATCACCCATGGGTTTTTCTCCCAATACGGATGATCCCAAAGGACGATCCCCTAGGATGATTCTCCCAATGAAAAAACATTGAAATCCACCATTGAAATCCCATGAAAATCCCATTGAATATCCCATTAAATCCCATTGAAATCCCATCAAAATCATTCAAAATCCCAGAATATCCCATTGAAATCCCAGTAAAACAGCATTAAATCCGAGGGACCTTTGGCGCCGGACAGTTATCATCCCAGCTATGTGACCCAGGGATCACCACAGTGGCGCCGTTCTCGGCCTTGAAGTTGTCGTCCAAGGCCCAGACGGTGGCCATCGAAAAGGGCGCGCGGGGACGCGGCATGCGGCAGAACTGGTCATCGAAGTGGAAGGGTTGAGGCGTTTCACCTGCAAATCTGTTGGGAAAATGGTGGTTTAAAGACTTTTTATGGTGGTTTAATGGGATTTAATGGGATATACCATCTGGTTATGACTAACAGTTCGCCATGGAAAATATCACCATTTTATAGCTAGGTAAACCTCTATCAATGGGCTATCACACACACAAAGGTATTTCAAACCCTGTGTTTGTGTATGTCACTGTATGTATCTATACATGACAGATATGTACATATCAAATATATGTGTAAAGAATATGTTGTCATAAATGACTATGGAGACATTATATATACAGTAAATACAATGCATGTAGGTAGGTGCATATCTATGGATAGATGTATCTATGCATCTGTATGTATCCATAAATGTCTATCTACTTTGATGGAAAAACATCAAGTGAGTGGGATGCGTGTGTTTGTATTTTTTTATGGGGCATTCTTGATATAAACTGGACATATATTCACCTGAATTGATGGAAATTGGGAATCGAGGAATCCAAAGTATTCTCTATGATCCACGCATGGATAATCTATGATAACCTCAATGCACAAGCGCCTGTCATCTTTCAACGTACTTCTTCAAGCATCATTCTAATCCCTTTGTCGATGATGGTCGTTTCTTTTATGCCCACATGTGATAGAGTATTTGTATGTGTATATATATATATATCCTATATCCTACGTCGTGTTATAAATACCCTGAGCCAAACCCTAAAGCGAGACTTTGGAGAAAATCAGTGTGATTGAGTTTCAGTCGTTGAGCAAACTAATTATTAGCACTCGAGCAAAGTTGCCAAAATGGGGAAGCAAATATCAAACAAACATCTCTGAATCACCAAAATAAGAGCTGGTTCCACAGTTCAATGCTGAAACTAATCGACAATTGTATACTGGTTGGTTTTTTTACCCCTCTGAAACATATTAGTCAGTTGGGATTATGAAGTTCCCAATATATGGAAAAATAGAAAATGTTCCAAACCACAAACCAGTATAGATGTGTTTTTTCCCATGCCCAAAACAACAGCAATCCAGCCGGATGATGTTGACCAAACTTTCAGAGCGCCTGGTTGAATATCAATCACCTGCAGGCTGCACCATGGAGGGGGGAACAAACAGATGTTGAGCTATGTTGAGCCGGGAATCATGGACTCGGCCCAAATCCTTCCAAACAGGTCTTGAAAATGGTTGGGAAAAACCGCGCCATACCCCAGGCCTGAGCAGCAGTCAGCAGGTAGTTGGGTAGCAACCACTCATGCAACAAGGCCATCACCACGGGATGCGCAATCATCTTGTCCTCGCAGCTGTGTCTTGAGCCCCAGTTTTTCGCAAATCTTCCCAGACTTCCCATTTCTGGCGGATTACCTAGGGAAATTATTGAAAAAAGGATGTATTCAAAAATCCCAACATCTCCCATAGCCTTTCCCAGAAACCTCCATGGCTAGTTCGGGGATTTCCCGCGATAATGTGGCCAAAACAATCTTTTAAACCATCCCCCAGTCATCACCATTTTTATAAGTGGTATATATAAACCATTCCCAGTCATAGCTGGTTTACGGCATTGTTTTACCCACATGATTGGGGAATTTCCCGCCAGCCATGCTTAAAATCCAAGGGGATCGCCGTTTCCACCACAACTCTTCAACTTCAGCATATCCCCATATCCAATGATACTCCCATTATTTGATGGTTCAATCCCCTTAAAATCCCATTAGAATCACATCAAAAATCGCAAAAAAAAAACGTAAAACCAGAACTCTTCAACTTCAGCTCCAAGTCACAAGTGCACGAGTTTTACCCACCACCGAGTAGACGCGCTTGGTGCTATATCCTTCGAAGTTGTTGCGGCCTCCCGCGAGGCCATCGATGGTTTCCCTACTGGTGTCATATCCTACATTAAAAAGAAAACAGAAATAGATGCTATTATATGTTATTATCATATCTTATTATTACTGTGTTATGATGATTTCATGATGATTTGATGATTCAAACATCAACCAGACAAGTGGATGATTATTCAATGGTATGACAAACTGATGATTTCATGATGATTTACCTGTTTACATCCGGATGAAAGCTGAGGAGTTTCCGAATCGTCTCATGGTCTCCGAAAATCATGAAGTTTTCAGCCGTGTTTCCTCGAAAAACTGAGAGCTGTTTCAAATTTTGGAATGTCTAGAGTTTGGAGTCTAAATTTGGGATTTCAGGCTGGATTTGGGGGTCAAGAATTTGGATTTCTTCATCATTAATTATAAGCTTTGCCCACGAATTTTCAATGCAATGTTCTTTTCGCAAACTAAATACGTGCTTGAAAAGATATATCATAATATTATAATCAATCCTGAACCTTGTTGAAAGCCCAAAATTTTGTTAGAATCGTCAAGATTGATCATCGTTTGCGGTAAAGTGTTCTTGACATCTCGATCAACATATACATCATCTCAGTGAAAGCGGTGAAGTATCTATAAATTACCATCAATTATCAATGGCGGTGTCCGAAAATGTGCTCCAAATCATCAAAGTCAAAACAAACTATTGAAACTAATTATAGTAACTATAGTTTTTGAAACAACCATTGGTAACCATGGTGACGACTGGGGATTTTCTGATTTTAGGACAGAGATATCAACAGATTCTCAGTTCCAAGGACTCCATGGATGCCATATCCGCCTGACTCCTGGAGCAAGGGCTGTATGGCCTCGCGAATCTCCATCGCTTCCTCTCGTGTCAACAAGTTCGGCAGGATTACCTGGGCACATCTGGTACCACAGCGATTTCTTGCACCGCGCGAGATTTTTGGAAGCTGAAGATGTTTCCTCGCCTTTTTTGGTGACAGATTCTGTTAAGACTTTCCAGGAGGGACATGGGTATGGGTCAAAATTAGGTACCCCAATAATTGGATGGTTAATACTAAACTAGACATTCACATCTGTGGTCCCCTAGGTCTTCCATTTTGACCCACATCCACATGGGAAATGCGCAAAATGGGCCAATCTGTGAGTCGCACACGCGCAGATTGGCACAGCATGTTGAACTCCTCTTGTGGTTTCACCAGACGTCTGTGCCCCAGGGCCACAAAAATCCACAAGACGGTGGGTTCATCAGCTTCCCTAAGCAACCATTTTTTTGGGGATATAATATCTGGTTGGTGGTTTCAACCCCTCTGAAAAATATGAAAGTCAGTTGGGGATACTATTCCCAATATATGGAAAAATAAAAAATGTTCCAAACCAACAACCAGATATAATCCATTTTCACACACACACACACAAATTTATATATATATAACCTGCTTAGATCCCCATCAGATCTCAGCAGTTGGTTATGACTCATTATGACATTGCCAGCAATAGCCATGGAAAATCCACCCATTTTTTAAGTTCGGTAAACCATCTATTTCGATTAGGGCCATCAACAAACCATGGCGAACTGTGAATGTCTGGACCAGGTTGGGTATCTTTAAATATCCTGTGTTTCTGTTGGCTTCTCCCATCGGGTAAAACCACACAGCTTGCCCTATGTTCCACATCCCTCGTGGTTGCATCCTGGCAATGACCATCTGGCAATCTGGTTGCTGCTGGTTGTTTTCCCCTCCGGGCTCATCAAACGTGGCTCGGAAATTCCCATGAACAAATGAAGGTATAGATGGTTTTGGTTGCTATATATATATATACCATCTATCAACATATATATATATATGATATACCATTATATATATATGATATACATTTGATATACCATTAGAAAATATATATATCAACTATAATATATATATATATATATGTATATATCATACATATATATATATATACTAATATGTTCTATCATAGCTGGGAAAATCATCGAACTAGATGGTGGATCTTCCATTGAACACCTTTGAATTCCCCATAGGCCCCACTTAGTAAATGGACCAAAAAACCCTAGTTGTATATGGCAATATATATCCCCAATTATATATATATATATATTATATATGGGAATATGGGAACATATATTATATATGGAAATAGGGGAACATATTATATATATATGGGATTATATGGTTCATATACAAAATTATAAATGGTAGAGAATATGAGAAAGTGAGACTCTGTCAGGGCGTGCCCACAGCACACCAATCAACGAAGAGAGAATCCCTACGGTTGGTCCTGCCCAGCCACAAATCCCTTTTCATGGACTTCTCGCACGGCCCATGCCAGCTCTTTTGGAAGCGTCTTTCCCTCTAGCCTGGGCGCGGCCCTTGGACAAATGTTTGATGGTTGGAAAAAATATGGTTCAACAAGAAGTCACCCAACTTTCCTCCAATTCCAACTTTCAAAAAAAAACACATCAGATCATCCGATTGCATCAAAGTCCAAAGTTCAAGAAATTCTTCAATTTTCGTGGTGTTTCAATCAAACTTCCTTGGTCATCCAAAAAAACACCCGTTTTGCCAAGGTGTAACGAAAACTGTCTTAGAGGTCGACTTAAAATCGGGGATCCAAACTCCTCCAGTCATTTTGGGGAAAGCAATGCTGAGCCAATGGGGGCCCCATTTTTCGGACACCTCTTCTGAGAAAAATCCCCAACGGATAGTGTAGTATATATATATAATAATATGTGGGATTACAATGGATAATATAATATATATATAGATTGATAGTTGAACAGATGTGTTTGGCATCTTTTGGCATCGTAGATTCGTCGCTTCCAAGACACGGTGCTTCCAGGTTATCCATCACCGTCTTGTCAGTGTTGATGCCGCTGAAGGAGTGGTACTTCCCGGCACCGGCCACATCCGCCATGGCACAGCGCAGGACCCACAGGACCTGGACCTGGACGGGGCCCCGGGGGCTTCGAGCCAAGCTGTGGGCGACCATGGCAACGTTCGTTCTTATGGCCATTAAAAAAGGGGCAAAATATGGGAAGAACCATGGACTTGGAGTTCCAAATTCTGAGACATAAAATGACATAAATAAGGTAAAATGGGAAAAATTGTATTTGAAACTGTTTGGAATCTTAGATTGTGTCCGTTTAGACTTGGATGCGTCGCAGATGTTTTTAGTCATGACAACTCCAATTTTCCCCCAATGCCGGGTGCGGTATCCGGATCAGCACCCTTCAGAAAGCCCTTCGATTCGCCTGGAAATTCGCACAAAAGCCTGGAAACAGGAACCGCAGGAGTCTCCAGGAGAATCTGATCTAAGAGGAGCCTCCTGTAGTGGTCATAGAAAACACATAGAAACACCATCAATTTCAATAGAAATAGGGATTTCACGGGATTTTACCAGGCAAAGTCATGGGAAAGTCATGGGATGAATGCAAATGACATCACTATTTGGGAGGGGGGTTGGCTCCAATCCCTAAGAAAAACCACAGGAAACCTAAATCTGGGGTTGACATTAGGAGTGATCTATTTCTTATCCATTCAACTTGATCCATGCGTCAAGAAAAAAAATCTCATATGCGCGAACAAAAAAACTCCAGGCACGCCATGGACCATGTCCAACAAACGTAAATTAAGAGGTAACAAGTGAAAGGTAGCAACAATCCTGGGACAATCCTGCGACATCCAGGTGTTATCTGCCAAGGCGCTGCCAGTAGGTCCTGTGATATCCCAACACTCCTCATCCTCCTCACCAAGTTGAAACGGCTGGGTTTACCCCGCGACGGCCCAATTTTAAGGATGTGAACCAGAGGTTTCCTCTAAAATGGGGGGTATCCCCAAATCATCCAAACATATCCAAACTGAATAGGATGTTCCATTATAATACCATCCATTTTGGGGTACCCAAGTTTTTTGTGAAACTTCTATATGGAAAAACAATACCTTCAAGCCAAAGATGCTGGCATGTGACTCCTAGGCCATTCCACTACCTTGGAACCAGGCCATGTATTGTAGTTTCTCCTGTGAACACTGATCACATCCTCAAACTGATACCGAACCATGTTGCAGCTGCATTGAGGTCTCAATATATCTTGATACGTGTATTTCCCTCAACCCATGCGGTTCAATGCTAAAAAGTCTGACTTTGGATGATTTGGGGGGTACCCCATTGAGGAAACGCCCGGATGTTTCAAGGACGTCATCCCAGCCCCAGTGGCTCCTTCAAGGTGACGTGCCCCTCGGACGCACCCACAAAGCGACCGGAGAAGGTGGCCTCTGTACTGGCAAGGGTCCCTAGTAATCCCCAATATAGATGATTCATGATGATTCATGATTAATGTGGGTAAAACTATCATAAACCATCCCCAAAATCACCATGGGTGGTATACACCATCAAAATGGGATGGTTTATGACATTGTTTTACCCACATTTATGTTGAAAAGTATCTTTTGGGCCTTGATACTGTACATGATGGGATAGCTTGCCTGCAGCGGCAGGAACTGTGCATGAGGAACCGACGAACTTGTTTACCAAAGGGTCATTCCTGTTCATGTTTCTGGTTTCAAACACCATTTGTGCTGGTTAAAACCGTCAATTCTTGATGCTGAACTTCACCCATCGGTGATATCTACCTATCCTGACGCGACGAAGGTTTTTTTGCGGCTTTTGATGGATGAAATTTCCGATTTCCCACCTGAAATCCCAAGGCTGTCCTTGTTGTTTGTTTAGTTTTTCCTGGATTCTGTGAGTTTTTCCGTGTTTTTCTTGGCTGTTGTTTGATCTGTTTGCTAGTTTTCTCTTGGTGTTTCCGTGTGTTTCTTCGTTGGTGCGTGCTAGTTGTTTCTTGCTTTTGTTCGGTTTTTTCCTGGGTTTTGAATGGTGTTTCTGGAACAAGACTTCTGATCAACTGAGCATTGAACCTTTGGCAGTCAGGACTTAACAGGACAGAGACTTGGTTTTTCACGGAGGTTTCACCGTTTTTTTCTGGCTTTTGGATGGGTGAGCTGCCTCGAAATTCACCCAAAACGCCCAGCCTCCACCTCCTTGGCTGCACCAAGTCCAGGGTCGCCGCGCGCTGCGCGCAGGCGGTGGCCTCTGGGCCCACCCTCCACCTGGGGATGATGATGACCCATGGAAAAATGGCGGATTTGATGGGATTTAGCTGTTAAAAAAGGTGATTTCCTTGGATTTACCTATGAGAAAAATGGTGTGGTGTAATTTTTAATGGGATTTACCGATTAAACAGTAGATGATCATTTCTATCATGGAATTTACCGATTAAAAATGATGATTGACTGGGAGTTCACCAACCAAAAATTCTGCTGTTTAATGGGATTTGACGAATCAAGAAATGATGGTTGCCCTCTGGTAATTCAACAGTTTGCTATGGGCAATTTTCGACAGATTCAACTGATTCAACTCTTGGTTTCTGATATCACAGCTCCCAAGTTCTCTTGTGAGGGATCCACCCTGGCTGCCATAACAATCATAACAACCATTTGGGGGATGGTTCTTACAGGTTCTTACAGGTTCTTACAATCCACGGCAATATTGGGGTTGGTTTATGGCGGTTTACCAGACTGTATTGATATTTCACCTTCAGCATGATCCGAAACTGGTGAAACAAACAGTGGACTATGTTCATTCAGTTCTGGAGTCAACCATTTAAAATATTGGGATGATGGCGCAAAAATATGTGTACAAGGTCTACAATAGCATTTCTATAGCTGGGATCAATCTATTTGTACAACATATAAACAGTATATACAGTCGAATAATACGTAGAACTATGATGATATCATTTTATCATGTCTATACTAGTTGCACTATCATGGTTCATATCTGTGGCATGTCATACTATCAATCTATCTGACAGAATCTATGTAAGCTTCAAGCATTGTCTGAACAGTCATTGTGATTATACTGTGGGCCTCAAGTGTTACTGTCAGATATCATGAATAGTCGGTTGTGCTCACCCTTGATCCTTGTTTGTCATCATTAGAATTGCAGGTAAAGTAATGATGCTCGTCATGAGCGCTATTTAATCATGTTTATTTATTTATTATAAATAACATCATGAGTACACATGTCATGTTTACTATGCTCACTGTTTTTCCACCAACAGCGTCGTGATAGGATGTGTGTGTGTGAATCCTGCTATCACACGCAGGCACAAACTCATATACATATGTACTTTAACCCTTGAAGTGAAAGCAGAGCAGGGGGCCACGGCTCCATTCATCAGTCCGTGGCCAACGAAG
>Ga0126342_10006301_pt1 | contig 21001 bp, 18 predicted proteins | sample Cyp1metagenome_FD_92528 | JGI IMG/M metagenome (GOLD analysis project Ga0126342, IMG submission 92528) | Coral microbial communities from Lord Howe Island, Old Settlement Bay, Australia - Cyphastrea 1 metagenome | ecosystem: Host-associated > Invertebrates > Cnidaria > Coral ...
AGAGAAGCAGGAACCAAAAAAAAAATCCAAAACCTGCCGCGAAAAAAAAAATAATAAATAGCCCTCCCTTGAAAAGTTCCATCGTAATAATATAGTTTTATTGGTTCCTATATTGGTAATCATCATAGTAACTTAATCATAGTTACTATTGTTCCACTTTCAGGCAATAATATTGAAGGAATTTATAGTAACTATAGTAAAATTCCACAACAATGATACTTACCGAGAACTATTATACCAATAACAAAGTAGAATTGGAAGTGGTATAATAGTTCAAAATAATTCAGTTCCGATTTCAGGTACTTATAATATCATTGGTAATTGAATCAAGGTCTCAGAAAAATTGAGAAATTGGATGAGCTGAGAAAATCCGCTGATGTTCCAAGTTCAACAAACAGATTCACGCTAATGTGACTTCTTGAAACCATGACCCCAGCTGAGATGAACACATCCAAGTTTGGTACCAAGGACCATCTCCATTGGTGGTCACTTCTCATGGTTTCCCCTGGCCTAGGAGGGAATCCACTTGGAGCTTACAGAAGGCGAAGAATTCGGAGTAATCCGCGCAATGATTTCCCGTGGTATCCACGGCTTCGATCCTCAAACATGGTTTGAGGAGAACCAGTGCTGGGTGTGAACCCCATCGTTCTTTCGACATTTTACAATGATACTTTACTATATAATACTATATATATACATATATATATATATGTATATATAATAATTGTATCATCCATGTACATTGCTTGTGAGTGTTCCTCACAGCCAAGAGATCTCACAGCCAAGAGATGTTGCATGTGTTTTACACTGTGGATGAATGCCATCTGCATCGTCCTTGATTCTCCTGAGGAAATTATCCCGTCTTTCTTGCTCGAATCAGTGTTGTTGCTGGGTGTCCAGAATTAACAGGACACAACAGCTACACTTCAGAAGTTGTCAATAACAGTGGTTACTCAGTGTCTTAAATGAGTGGAGTACAAACCACAGAGACTCTAACTCTAACCATCCAGGTGTTTTACCCAGCCAGTTGGCGTACAACCCATGGACAGAGATATATCGAATCCATACAAATGGTGATCTTTCCATAGCTAATGTAGTGATATTTCCATATACAGTATATATATATCCTATATATATATATATCCTCTATATATATATGTATATATATACATATCCCTATATGTATATATATATATCCCTATATATTAGTTATACATACATGTGTATATATATTTATAAATGTAGCATATTATAGCTATCATTTTTCCTACCCAGAAATCCAGCTGAGATCAGGTTCCAATTCGCCACCTCAAAGGCATCAAAGGCGAATCCCAGCTCCTGGCGATGCGATCCTCAAATGGTCGAATGACTTGGATGATTGATATAGGAATAGCTGGATGCTTTATTGGAAAATCTTATATTTATACCCAATAGCTGGATGGTTTATTTCATTTAGGGGTAACACCATTTGGGAAACCTCCATATACCATATACCGTATAGCAATTAGTATAAACCAGCCCCTCAACTAACAGGACGACCCTGTCATGAGTGCTGAAATGTTACAAAAAAATGCTACCGGTGCTACTTTCAGGGTCAAACTGCAGCTGGTGGATGGTAACCAGTACCATGATATACAATCATGTTGATGGTTTCAAAGTTTGAAGTGTTGGCCCTTCCAATGGTGACTCTGATTCAACCAATCAGAAGGGTGGATTATCAGCGAATTCTGCACTGAAGCTTGCAGGATCCAAGCAACGTTGTGGGACAGCTTTCTCAGCAGATATTGAAATTTAGCAATCATGATAGTAGGGAATTTACTCAGCGATAATGTTGTGGAGATGTACAAGCAAACTGAGTGAGTATTGACCAACTGTGACATGGGATCAGATGGAAGTGGCACCAAATTGGGTACCAGTTTGGACGCACACCAGCTGGTCACTGCACTGTTGGTAGACCCAGTCCCGCAGGGCTCTGCAGAGCTCCATGGGCTCCAAGAGACCCGACTGGTTCACATCAAAGCCTGGACGTTGCTCCGTTCCCATATGGCTGGAGTTTGGCTGAGGATTTGTTTGGCTGAAAGCCGTTGGGAATCATGTTTCGGCGAGTTTCGCCCTGATTTTTGGGGGGGGTTGAAAAGCACAAAATGGGTTCAAAGGGATCCTTTAAGGGCTGGTGGCGGGCGGCCAGTGGCTACACAAGTGAAACCACTGGTTTTGCGGCAACGGTTTTGACCCATACAGCATATATCCATATCTCACCCATGCTCTGACCATGCTTTGACCCGTAGATGTTCTAAACATCCGGGGCAAATGAAGATTCTAAAATAAGGCAAATAACAAGTTGCCAGACGTTCACCCCAAACATGATTTGCTATCAGGGCAAAATTTTAAAAAATATCTCACCCAACCTGAAAAGATCCTGCAGCAAACCATGATGGGACAACTTTGCCTTGGTCTGTATGGCCTGTGAGGATCTACTGATCATCTGTTGCTGTGAGTACTTTTTCATAGGGATTGCAGGTGTGCCATGACAAACTGTTGGGCCATACCCACACACTATAACCATCTATGTCATATTATTGGTTAGTTATATCCCCATTATATATCCCCACCAAATTGATCATTGTATCACCATTGTTCCAAAAATAGTCCCACTTATACATAGTCATCCACCAACCATGACAAAAAATCCTCGTCTAATCTTAGATCCCCTGCAAAAAATGACAAATTCTTAGCTGGTGAACGTAGATAATCTCATGCCAAAAGACTAAAGGATTAGTTTCTACCCATCTAAGATTGACCTAGACATGGTTTTCCCAGTTTATAGTTTATAGGTGATTTACCTATATTTTCCTATGTTATCCCATACCATCCACCAAGTGAAGGTCCCACATATGGGCTGTTCGCTTCGGGCAGCGTTGGAAGGCCATCTGAACCGACAGCCCTTGGCCATAGATGGCCGCGTGCAAACGGACCGCTCGCACTCGGGCCAGAACTTGCCTTGGTGACGAACGGGGATGATGGGATCATCATGATCAAAATGCTACAAGAACGGGGTATGGCAATGGGATAATGATGGTGAATAGATATATATATATATATTAATATATTAAAATATATTAATATATATATATATTAATATATTAAAATATATTAATATATATATATATATATTCATATTAAACTGTAATTTGACGGAGATACATCCAACAAAGCGTTTTTTCCAAAGCCCGACAGGAAAAGCGAAATCATCACGAATGATAGAGAGGAAACTGATGAGATCGGGTGGCGAGATCATCCAGTCATGACCCCGGATTAAGAAGCCATGGTTTATGAATTAGGGGGGGTACTCCACAAATAGTTATAATATCTAAATGGCCCCCACCAAAATTAAAAACAGCCCTTTGGGGTTTATGAATCCAGGCTTGACAGAACCTTAAAAAATCAAACATAGCATGGGAAATCCATCATTTATAGACGATGTTCCCTTCAAAAACCTCCATTTATGAGGGATGTTCATGGAATTTCTATTGCCGCATTTGATGGCCGGAGGGTAAAGAATATGACACATGGTTCCTTGACAGGTGGTTACACCTGGCATTGCCATCCTGCTAGTGATGCTGGTGTCATTTTGCCTGGAACCAGCAAAATTCATGTGCTTTTCTTCGGTTCCATAGAATTGATGTTGAACTCCTTCAATACTGGTCCTCAAAGATGCGCCCAACATTGAAACAGAACCTCATCTCATTCTAGACCGAAGTTGCCCCAACATGTCGGTCAAATACCATGTCTTTGTTGAAAAATGCGCAACAACAATCATCGCGATAGGGAAGCTGGACTTTGAAGAATAAGATACCCTCTGGTTATTTAACATAGCCATGGAAAATGGCCCATTTATAGATGGTTTACCTATTAAAAATGGATGATTTTCCATGGCTATAGTCATAACCAGAGGGTATGACTTTGAAACATCAAAACTTCACAGCTGAATCGGAGGTGAAGTCCCTACCTTTTCAAAGTCTCAGCATCTCCCAACCGAAAGCCGGCCCACTCCAAAACCCGCCCTTCTCCAGGCAGCTCAAACTCCAACCAGGGACGAAGCACCTGAAAAATTTTCGGAGATTTTTCGAGCAGTCAATGGCCATGTCACCGATTTATTGAAGGAAATTGTCCCCCAAAATATGGCTTGAGATGCTACAATACCTCCAGTTTAGGTACCTGAAATGCCCATTGATCAAGTTTTGTTGATGGATGTTCATCGCCACAAGTACGAGATGATTAGCACAGAGCAGATTCAACGGATTGGTTTAGTTGTGAAAATCCAGAGGCTGGTTTGTACCCCCAAATAGGGGGGTCCTGAAAATATTCCTATCATACAATTTCTTTAGAGATACGTTTCCATATTTAAACAGGTTTGATGACATTAAATCCCCTTGTGTCACCATTGTGTCACCATTAAGTCCCGTTGTGTCACCATAAAATCCCTTACATCACCATTTTATCCGCATTCAATCCCATTCGATCACCATTAAAATCACATGTTCTATACTTGGTGGTTCATCCCACTTAGTAGGTTATAACTCCAGTTAGTGCATTAACCCTACTTATCCCACTTATTTTACTGGGATATAACATGATATAACCTACTTAGTAGCTGGGAAACTTGCATCTCTATGATTATCCCCATTAACTCACATGTTCTAGTAGGTAAAACCTAGCATATAAGCTACTTAGTAGGTAAATCAACTATAAATGTGTCATATTCAATAGCTATGTGAGTCATTACCAGAGGGTAAATCACATGTTCCATAGATTTTCCCACCTCCCCGCGACTTCCCAACGGCACCTCAGCCACGGGTTGCTGTTCCCAGCCGCCCGAAGCGCCGCGGCGCCGGCAGCCGCCCAGACCTTCGAAGAAGCGGCGACGCTCGAAGGGCCTGGCAATTTCTCTGGGAAAATGATGGTAGTTATGAGAAAATAAATAAAAATGATTAAAATGCTAGTTCACCAATCATTGGGAAAATGATGGTTAATGATGTTTTGTAATGATGACTATATATATTGGTGAATATCGTTGGGATAATGATATCAATAAATCATCCATATCCCAAATATACCGAAGTTGATGGATCTAATATGATCGATCTAATATGATCTAAAACTCAATCATCCAGAATAATCCCTGCCCTCTAATATTAAACACCCCCTTAGTCTAGTAGGGAATTTTCACACAATTGGGACCATTTAGGGTGTGTTTTTTAAAAAAGGTGGATGGGATTAACAATACTCAAAGGGCGTTTCGTGTAGATAACTATCCACTGGTTTAATGAGGATTTCATGGGAATTTCATCGTGATTTCATAGGGGATATGTACTATCCACTGATAGTTTACTGGGCAGAGTTTATAGAATATCACCATTAAATATGGAATACAACATCATATAACCATAATATGACCATTTAATGGGAATCTAATCATGATTTCTGCAAGGTGGTGCCCCATAGTTAGCTAAGTTGGTTTATAAGTCTCATAACTATGGTTTATGGCAGATATAACGAACTAGTTATCATGGGGTTTATAAACCCACGTTCACATCACTGGGGGGCACCATCCTGTGGGGCTTTTAATACTAATTATCCACTGGTAAACTAACATAATTATGGAAAATCACCATTTTTCATGGGAAAACTCACTATAAATGGTGATTTTCCATAGCTATGTTAATTTACCAGAGGGTATCCACTGATCTAACCATTCCCATAAAATCCATCTCTCTCCACGCCTGTTCCGCTGCAAGGCGCGGAGCAACACTGAGATCTCGGGGGGTCGGAAGAAGGATTGGCCGTCCAGGAAGCGAGCCAACCTGGGAGCCCACAAACCGGGGGCATGGTTGCAATGTTCATATGGGGATGGGTCAATACCTATAGATACCATTTTTAGTGGGATGAACATCCATTTACCAGCTATTTTGATGTTCACCAGGGGTACAAGGTTTTGACACACTGCCATATGGATTCACTGGAGTGATTGACTTGGGAAAATCTGAACAAACCATCGTTTACCGTGGGTTTTCCCCATGAAATATAGGAAATGCATATAAATTGTCCCTTCAGAGAATCCAATGATTCAGGGGAGCCAATCAGATCAGTTTCGCCTGTGAAAGCGATGAATAAAATGAACCCTTATTTCTTGGCTTAGATATGCCCATTCTTGCATCCAGAAATGTCCTATCGTTTGCTGAAGGTAGGGTTATTTGTTGCGCATGTTTGGTTAATTTAAGTCTCACTTCTTATCAATTTGAATAAGCAGTTGGTTGTTGGGTATGTCACTATTGTTTGATAAAATGGGTATTTGTTTACACGTGATTAAATATGATTAGATATGGTTATTGGTTATAAATGGTTCTATTGGTTCTTAGCGCCTATAAATACTGTACATGTTTGCATGTTGAGTATATCAACATGGTGGGTGTTGATTAAGTGGGTTCACCTCTTGTCAAATGCCTATGCGTCAAAACCCGAATACTAAATTGTTAAATGATTTCGGAATGGTGTCATCTGATTAAACCAATTCCCAAATCTGGTCGGTTGATCCTGTTAATAGTCCGCAACAAAAATAAGTCGTATATACCCCATTTCATAACGAATCAACACGCCGATTTTCATATATGCTGTGTATTTGAGTAAGTATCCCATATACCATATATATATATGTGTGTGTATCCATATATCATATATCATGATGATCAATCAACAATGTTGCCATATACCATATATCAATATATCATATCCCGCATACCATACATATACCCACTGTATCATATACGCTACAGTATATCCAGATTTATGGTATGAATGCATCTATGTATCCATATATCTTATTTACCATCAACAATGGCATTTTCTAGAATGACCCATCAACAATGTTGCCATATTTCATATCCCATATACCTTCTATATCCCTTGTACACTAACACAGTCACATTAACCACATTGGCAGTTATGTTAAAACCATATTTGCCATATTTGTCTACTGTGCGGTAATCAAATTTGACAATTGAAAATCCACCATTTGTAGCAGAATTTCCCAGCTAGAAACCTCCTTCTAGTTCCGCGATTTTCCATTGCCACGTTCGATTACGGGAAGGTATCATATATTACATGATATATCAATTACAGGTAGGCTTTATCTTAACCATATTAGCCATTATATCAACAACATAGGTCATATTTATCATAGTCATATTAAATCATATTGACCATATTGGTGTATTGTCAACCCTGGATTAATAAACCCCTAGGCTGTTTAATTGGGGGGGCAATTAAGTATCATATTATCACTATTTGGAGGGTACCACCATAATCAATAAACCATGGTTTATTAATCCCTGGTTGGCACTAACCATTGCATAACGACCAATCAACAACTACTAGTATTATCAACCATAGTTATCATTAATACAATAATTATTATACATACGTATATATATATACCGTGCAAACAAATGTACAAGTGTTTATTACTTGATGGTATTTTGACCATATTAACCATATCACTGCAGTCATATTCACCATTAATCATATCATTATGACTAAGCAATAGTGATAATATGCCAACCATCGTCTTTAACCATATAATCATAGTTATTATAATAGCCATTAGTCACAATGTAATCACAATATACGAACCAATCAACAACTATTATCATTATTAATCATTGTAGTTTAATAGCAATGTTTAACCATATTATCCACTATTAAAAATAAATAAATACATCGATAAATGAATAAGCATAGTTATTGATTCATAGTTATTGAATCATATTAATCATATTTATTTAACCATATATGGGGATTTCCATAAATGGGGGATCCCCAAAATGGTTGGTATCCATTTATAAACATTGCTATTTCAGGAAACCTCCGTATACCTGGTAATACCGTATACCAATTGCATAAACCAGCCCCTCAATTGTATATACCATATGTACTTAACATTACTTAACCATATTCAACATGCTCAATACTGATCATATTATATAACCAGTATTAATCATATTTACTTAAGCATGTATATATATATATATATGTATACTTTAATAGGGTTTTCCAATATAAACCATCCATTCGGGGAAACCCCGATGACTATGGAAACCTCATGCCCTGCCGGGCCACTGGTGCATCATGCGGCACTGGAAGGTGGGCCCAGCTTGGAAGCCCAAGCTGCCGTCCAGCACGGCGTTGCCTACCATGGCCGGGTCATTGGTGATCATTAGTTGGAAAAATCCATGGGTTTTCCTACCAAAAACCTATGGTTACACTAGGGTAGACAACAGAAAAATGTGGAAAAGCCGGTTTCATCCTGGAAAGGAAGATGATCTACTTTTATGTTGAAAAGCCGGTCAAAATGACCATTTTGCCCATCAAAATGGTGTTTTTTGCCCATAAAAATTATGGTTTTACTATCCATTTTGTGGTTTACCACAGAGAATGTTGCGTTGAACAACAGATGTGGGGTTTTCCGTATAGTAAGTGCTTCCGTACAGTAAATGCACCCATCCGAATGGTGATGCAGCCACTAAATACCAATGGTATCCAATGGTCAAGAGAAAATGAGCAACTGGTCCACTGTTTTCAAGTGATATTCCACTTCTTGGAGAATCAGTTCCCGACCTTTTTTAAGCTGTTCCCGAGGTTGAGGAGTACCGTAACCCTCATGTTTGGATCAGTTTGAAACACAGTGATGGTTGATTCAAAGTTTTAACCCAAGTTTTATTGGTCAAAACATGTCAAAACTTTAGATTTTGATAGACGATTATAGTTCTGTTGGTTCAATACTTCCCGCTTCCGCCTGCGAAGACGCATCGGAGCGCCAGCGAAGCACTGGGGGCCTGTTTCCTCAGCTCCACAAGAACCCTCATCTGGGGATGGGTCAAAACCCTGGTACCTAGTGAACCCCAAAATAGCTGGTAAATGGATGTTCATCCCCTAATAAACTGTATCTATAGGTATTGATCCATAGCCATCTACTCACAATTCTTCGGCCAAAAGAAAACAATTCAACATAATTCAATCCAAGTAAATCCTCTGCTAGTTGATAGGGTTGATAAAAAAGGGTTGAATTCTTGATATAGTTTTAAGTTGATATCGTTTTTCCCCAAAGGTGTGGAATTAGTTCCAATAGGTTCCAATTCATGGCCATTTCGATGGGGATAAATAGTGGTTACCTTCTGGTGATTTAATATAGCTATGGAAAATCACCATGTATGATACATCGAACTAAATGCGTCAGTCTATGCATGTTCCATAGCAACCTGTTGAATTACCGGAGGGTACCACATCTTTTGTTTGGTTAAATCCCATTAAATCGCAGTTTTGGGTTGGTTACGTGCCATTGAATCACCATGTTTGGCTAATTTGGTTGGCTCAATCCCATCAAATCAGCATTTTAGGTTAGTTATATCGCATCAAATCACCATGGTTGCTTCGTTAAATTCACATTTTCCCCCTGGAAGTTGGGGAAAATCCATCTCCCCCGTCTCCTTTCCAACCGCGCCGCAGGATGGGCTCCTTCTCTTGCAGCCGGGCGTGCAGCACGCGGCGCAAGGTTTCGGCCTCCGCCAAGGACAGAAGCACAAAACAGCGCCCCTCATCGCGGGTGCGGAAGCGGGCATCTAACAGCAGCCTCACCATGTCCTGGCTCCGATGTGATGTGTGGGTAGTGGCTAAAGCTTGGAAGCTCCCAAGTCACATCAATTGATGTCCTACTTCCTGCTGTTTGCCGTGTGCCAATGGGTTGGAAGTTGAATGACTTGGGCACAAAAACGCCGTGTCCTGTGCACTTTTAGGACAATGTGCCTAAATTTGAGGCCAGTTCTCGACCATCCGCATCTCCATTCACCGCCAGATACTTTTGCACCACCCCACTTCCCAACCCGAGTCCCCACCCAAAACCCCACCCGCCAAGTCCATAAATAAACCCAGCTCTTGGCTTCAAATTTTCCAAGACGCTGAAACACCCCACCCTCAACCCCATCCCACTCACCCCACCATCCCAAATTAAAAACAGCAATTTAAGCATCAAAAATAGGCAAACAAAAATGATCTGAAAGTCAACCCATTCCATTCAAGTCCAAAATTCTGAAATTAGAGAGCTCAAAATTCAACCATCCTATCCCCATCATCCCACCCCACTCAACCCCATCAACATCCATTACCATCGATCATCATCCATCAACCCCAAAGTTTATCAACAATATCTCTAAAACTCAGCCATCAAGTTCTCCCATCCCATCTCATCAACCTAAGTTGTGATGTTTGAATCGCATTAAATCCCATTATCAAATATCAACGGTGACATACCCCATCACCCCATCCAACCCCAAGTCAAAAAGTTCCTTCAAATCCTGAATCCTTCACCAACCCCATCCCCAACCCCATCCCGGAACCCCCCCAACCCCCCGAAGCCCCCGAAGGCAGAGCCGCTCCTCGTAGTCCAACTTCTCCTCCGGTCTTCGCCCCAGATACGCCAGGGCCGCTTTGGGATCTCGCAATGAGGCGTCCCAGTCGAAGGACGCGGCCAAGAGCTCCATGAGGCGCTCGGCACCCAGCTCACCTGGCGGATCCGTTGCGGCCCGGGGAAAAGGCGGGGAAAATGGTGGGAAATCGTGGGAAAATTGGGAAAAAACATGGAAAACATGGTGAAAATGGGGTGGAACCAATTAGCGGAAAATTCTGAAGATGTTGGAAAAATGTCTGCCAGAAAAAAGAGAAGCGCCTCAAAGGGGACAGTGAGGGAATTTGTGCGCGTGAGGCAGCGCGGGGGTTTCTTGAACTTGGGTCGTTCCCTCATAATCAACTGACTTCCTTTATCTACATACTTCCCTTACTCGCATATAATTATTTTATGTGTAATGTGGGTAAAACAATGATAAACCACCCATTTGGCAATGCTTTATACAAGCCATCTATGGTGATTTGCGGGATGGTCTATCATTGTTTTACCCACATTAAATTCATATATATAATTATATATATATATATAATACATATATATTATATATGTATAATAGCTCTGTCATAGTTACATAATGTTACATACATACGTACTCACCCATTCACTCACTTACGTACGCTTCCATCGGCTTCCCAGACCTGGTGGCGGGGGCAATTTCTCAGGCTTCTTGCCATGCCTTGGTGTACTTTGGAGGTCAACCACTCTGATCCTCTGAGCTATGGAACCACCCTGCTTTCAGAAAAGGAGTCTATATGGAAAATTGCCTCAAAACAGGGGTGTCAGTGATTAAACAAATCGGGAAAATTGGACCAGATTTCACTTTTAAATAAACCATCCAGTTTGGGGGTTCAAAACCTGAAGTGGTCATGGTTCCCTCAGCATTGGCATCAGCGGCCTGCATATGGAATAGCTCATTTTTCGGTGGCCAGTTGGGATATTTGTCAAGGGGATGGGAGTCTACCAGTGCCGGCTCAGTCTGCAGCTTCCTCAAAAAATGATGCTATTCCCGTAGTTGCATCATCAATTCCCAAAGCAAATGGAGGTGTGTCTGAAAAGTACTTCAGCCGATCCCCTCAAGTTGAAGTGATATGTGTGCTTATCTTGGCTTATTTCAGGTACATATTTGCAATTTTTCATCATCGCATGATTTCACCATGTTCATCCCATTTTCCACCCCATGTTCTATCTCATGTTCTATGGATTTTCCCACTCAAAGCCCCATTAGATCACCATTGAATCATCATAAAATCCCATTTGATCACTCTTAAATTCCCTTAAAATCACCCATTTTATCCCAGCATCAAAAATCGGGTTTGCCCAAGTCGGGGACCCCCAAGTCATAGGGTTTTAGTACTAAGTCATGGTCTTTTCTGGTGGGATGTTTGATCGATTTGTTCATGGTACCATGACTTGGGAAAGTTTCCATCACTGGGAGACAAAAATGACTCCCATGACTTGGTTAATACTGTTGATGGCAGAAATCCTGCACCACCAAAAGGATGGTTGAAACATGTTTCAACCCTGTAAAAATCATGGGATAAACCACCTAGCAACTGGTGATTCGGATTTCTTCCACCATCCACAGTAGGGGTCACCATGGTTCAATGGGAATTCCAGGATCCTAAGATGGAGGTACTGTACCATATAAGGCCATATTTTGCTGGGATATTCTCTTACATAGGCCTTACATAAGCCTTATATATGGTAGGTACCTCCAATTTCGGTTCCTGAAATGGCCATTGAATGGTCATCCATGACGAGGATGATGACTGGGGCTACCCATGACTCAGTCCCAGCGGCTCGCTGCGGTGCAGCACTTCCAGCTGCGCCTCACGGGGGAGCTCGATGCCCTCGCCGCGCATCAGCAGGTCCCAGGCGGTTCCTGGGCAATGCGAAACTCAGGGGGGAAGTCATGGCGAAATCCATGGGAAAATCCATGGGAAAATCTACACAAAATCTATAGAAAATTGGGATTTTAAGGGATTGAATGTGGTTGAATGGGGATAATGAGATAAGAATATGGGATGTAGTGGGATGCAAGTGGGATACAATTGGGATATATTATACCCAATTATAGTTATCAATTGTGGGATTTAATTGTAATATAATGGGATCTAATGAGATATATGATGGTTACCAATCCTTGGATATGGTGGTATATGTTGTTTTGTGTGGTTTGATAGGGATACTAATGGTACAATTATGGGATAATAATGGAATTGCCCTCCGGTAATCAAACATGGCAACCGGAAACAAACTAAGTGGTGGATTTTCAGTTGCCACATTTCAAACGTGAGGGTATATCGGAATAAATATCAAATAGGAATATCACCATCATCTCACAATCATCTCCAAATATGACTAGCAATTTGATGATGAATAGAATATATGTTGATATTAATTCAGAGAATGGGATGCTGATATTAGGAATACATTATTTGAATGAGATGTTGATAAATGGTATTATGGTTGAATTGAATATAGTGATAATTAGCGGGCGTTCAAATACATTGAAATGGAATTACCCTATCATAGTTGATGGAACTAACTGCATATATTGCTTCATTGCCATTAATTGCCTATATCTTTTGATGGGATTATGTCTATGATGGGAAATAGCCATCAAACTTGCAACTGTCCATACCATCCTTACAAGCACTTGGAATATCATCATATAGTCATCAAGTAAGTTTATAATGAGGGTTTGTACGCTGTCACAAGCTTGTCATGGAAGCGGTCATCATCATTCCACCACGGAAATAACCCTCTACATTTACCAATATATACATACATGGATATATTCTAGATAGACCTTGAAAATACTGCCAGGATATATCAGGATTCACGATCAATTTTTTTATACAATCCCACCAGAAGTTGATCAATTTAAAGATTTCTACAAAATCAGACATCACCAGGTTTGAATATCAACCACCAGGGATTTGGAGATACAAGCTATTCACCAAAGGTTGCATTTCTGGGGGTATTTTTGGCAAGAAACCAGGAGACTAACGAAAATGACTTTGTTCTGAGCAAACGCCAATGAAAAACCAGCTAGAATAAGAACATACAACCACTATAATATCAATATAACCATATTGATTTTTTGCTATGAAACACCAGGGATGGACTGGGCAGTGCTCAATTTGTGTGGCATCCATCAGCTGGATCCCCCATGATCCAATGGTTGGAGCTTGACACCGAAAAGCTTCAATATGTCAGCATTGCTGATGAATTAAACCATCTGAAACCCCCAAATTTTTGGTTGTACCCTCTGGTTATGTCAAAATAGCTATTGAAAATACCCCATAGAAATAGTTGATTATGTTGATTTACCTATTCAAAATGGTGGATCTTTCTATAGTTTTTTGTATGTTTACCAGAGGGTATCATCCACCATTGGGGCTTCAGCTAGCCGAGCGTCGGAGCTTCTTGTGCATTTCCAGCTCTTCCACTGTATCCAACTGCAGAGGCTCCTTGCATCTCACCGCCTTACCTGACGTACGGAGGACCGGCAGGATCTATGGCTATGGGAAAATCGACACCGGATGGGGCCCATGGGGGTAAAACCCATGGGTTTTACCCTCTGGTAAACTAACATAGCTATAGAAAATCACCATTTTTAATGGGTAAATCCACTATAAATGGCCATGTTCAATAGCTATGTTAAATTACCAGAGGGTATGTTCGGTTTTTACCATGGGTTTTTACCATCAAATATAAAGGGATGTTCGGTTTCAATTTTCCCAACCGAGACAAAGTTCCAAGATCTTCCAAGCGCTGAAAAACCCTCAGAATCAGACAAAACAAATGGTAAACGTTGGGTCCTCTGCCATTGTTGGAAAGATGATCTGACATCCAGTGGGTCTGTGGGCAACCCAACATAGATGTCAGCTGTAGGAAGGATGTTCATAATTGTGTCAAATTCTTCCTCCTCTTACCCTACACAGCTGGATTGAAGCCACAACTATTCCCCCTAGATGAATATAAATTTCCAAACGTATCGTTTGATGGAATACCCATCCTAGCATGCCATTTCCACATATTTCCACCACATCCAACTTGTGGGGTCAACGTTCACCACTGATTTTGGTATTCTGTGGAAACCCACCAACAAAAAGTTGGTAAAAACATAAAATGCTCTTGTTAAGGACATAGAATAAATCAGCATGTCTTATGAAAAAGGATATATCAGCATCAATCACCATGATTTCTAAGAAAACGGACGTCTGCCCTGCCAAGCAAAATCACCATGTTTATCAAATCGCCCATGTTTCGTTGAGAAAAACCATGGTACACTCAACACGTTTTCGCGAATCTTCTCCGAGGCACCGAAGTCTGGGACCCACTCCATCTGCACGAAGACGTTCTTGACACGTCGGAAGCCGCTCCTGGGGCGTGGCCAGTGGGGCCAGTGACCTGACCTCTGGGAGGTCAGAAAATACCAGGTAAAAAACCACCCCGAAACGAGTTTTTTGTATTGAGTGTTGATCCCTTCTGAGGTTTTTTGAAAAGGGTCTCCAAAAACGACAAAGATTTGTAGCGTCTGCCCATTGATCCATTGATTCTTGGCAACCAAACCCACCACCGTCCAAGGTACCACTGCGGATTGAACCAGTTGGTGGAGATTCGCGCCTCACCCGGCCTCGGAGAAGCTGGAGATGGGTCGAGTCCAGGCGTCGAGGACTTCGTCGTGCCCATGGTGACGACTGGGGATCCCTCATTGTAGGAAACCCCATGAAACCCCATCAAAGAAAAGAAAAAGAACATTCCGAATGCCACAAAAAAACCGAGTGAATCCTAGTGAACACCCGAAAAGCCCACAAAATTCCATCAGATCCGACAAAACCCCATGAAATTCACATGGAAAATCCCATGGATCCCATGACATCCGCCCAGGTCGAGTGACAAATTCTCCAATGGACGCCGTTTCCAAAGCTTGAAGCGCTGGGCCTCATAGAACTGTTTGGCCTTCTCCTGGTGGCCATGGCTTTTTTTGGTTTAACGTGGTAGATGTTTCACCTATGGATTTATGAACCTGAAATATAATTTATGGCCATGTATATATTTACGGTTTTATAAACTGGCCATGGAATATAACTAACTATAGTCGTTTGAATTTCAGGTAGTTATTTATGGTTAATAAGCCCCCTACAACTACAATAAAAATTGACCCTCTGTGACCTATGAGTTCACCCTATGAGTTCTGTAAAGTGCTTGACCGTCCCCTTCAATGGTAAATCAAACCAACTTTCGACCAAGACAAACATGGTTATTTGATACTATTTGTAGTATATAATGATTGTGTACTATTACATAATGACATGTTATATGTGTATAGTATAATAGTCTGAGATGTGTATTTATGATTGTACAATCTAATCTAATATTAGAATGTAATAATATGTGCGTGTGTATATAATATAATATATCATTGTACAAATATTACGTAATCGTTGTATGTACAAGATTGCATGATTATGTATGTAATCATGCACTGCTGTGTGTGTTAAATGCTGCTAAATGCAGGTAAATGCAGTTACTATAAATGCAGTTAAATGCAGTTAAATGCTTTATGTTGCACCTAAGTTTAGTTCTGTTCCCGTCCAAGCGCATCCTCAGAGGCCAGAGAGATCAATGGCCAACTCTCAGGTTCTTCATCATCGCGGCAGTGCATCAAATCAACGAACCTTGGTTTTCTGCGAGGCCCTGAAAAGGCGGTGAAAAGCTGGCTGGATGGTATGTTGGCATTGGGGAGAGCATTGGGGCGACGGAAGTGACACATCCATACAAATCCTTTAATTCCCGGTGGTTTTTCGGGGAAAGGAAGCTGGTGACCAGGGTGTAGCCCTCTCAAACTGGCGGTCCAAGTGTAGAAGGAATCCGTTCTCTGTTTTCAGCATCCCATGCTGAAAATGTCTTGAAGCATAGATCTTAAAGCACAGGCAAGAGACTTTTCAATCTCGATCTCCTGTTCCTTTTCCTCTTCTTGCTCCTGCTCTTGCTGCCTCTCCTGTTCTTGTTCTCGCTGCTGTTCGGTCTCCAATCCAGCCTCGCCTTCCTTCCTAGGTGGGCTCCGGGGGCTCGGGGATGTGTCCAGCTGTGAAGTACGAAGTGAAGCCACTTAGAAGTCGTAGGTCAAAGGTGGTACTCCGGGAATTTGGGTTCCAGGTGGATTTCAGGTGGAAACGTGCTCTTAAAAACTCGGAGTTTCATGACTCCAACTGTCTTTTCCAACTATGGATGGGGATGTCTTTGTTCAGCTCTTGGGTCCCGAAAGTTCGCAGCAAACCAATGGGCTGTATAAGCCATCCCCAAATCAATGGGAATTTCAGGTCAACTGGAGCTACTGTACAGATTGTACAGAGCCATATTTTGGAGGTATCTCCTCTTACATAGCACTTATTTAGACCGTGTATAAGCTAGGTTTATGTCAGCCAGACCATAGCTTATTCTAACTTTTTTAAAACTTGAAAAAAAACTTTAAAAAAAAAACAAAAAAAAGGAAAAAACAAAAAGCAAATCAGCAAAATCCAAAAAACACAAAAGCAAAATAAGAGGAAAAAAAAGGAAAGACAAAAAGCAAAAAAAAAAACGGACAAATATATATATATATATACAATCAATTCTCAAAAATCATGAATTGCATCAAATTCCAACCATACTTATGTTCTCCTGAATTGCTTATTCGAATGAATTTTGAATTTGAAAAACTCATAGAGAGGTTGTGTTTCTAGTCTTTTTATATTGTTTTTCCTGTTGTGTTCCTTTTTTTCCCTTTTTTGTTGCTTTTGTTTTTTCCACCCATGTGTTTCCCTTTTTTTCCTTTCTGACTTTCCATTTTTTCCCATTTATTTTGCTTCCTGTTTTTTTTCAGTTTTGAAGTTTTGCTTTTTGATATTCCATGTGTGTTCCTTTTTTTTGCTTTTTTTTCAAGTTTAAAAATCATTAGAATAAGCTATAGAGGTGAACATAAAGCTAGGTACCTCCAATAAATCGACCAAATGCTAGGTTTATAGCATTGGGCTTACCACATTACATATTATTACATGTTGCACTTTGGTAAACTAACAGTTCGATGTGGGTCTCCCGATTCTTTGTAGATCGTTTTCTTGGGGATTCCCAGGGTATCCAATCTGAGCATCTCATCTGCCAGGGCCGAGAGTTCCAAGACATTCTTCTTCACCTGGCATGGTCGGGTCCAAGCCAAGAGGCTATGCAGAAAAACACGGATATGGCAAATGTTCCTGATATTTGATGGTATGATGTGTGTATACATATATATATATGTATATATATATATATATTAAAATTATAATTAAATCATGATCAAGATTTTGGTAGTTCCCGCAGTAGGACTTAAGATTTTTGACCCATGCTCCTTCTCAAATGAAGAGAAAGCCTGAACGCAGCACGACCCTACAACCAGCCGAGCTTCACTACTTTGATCACATTCAAAACATTCATCAAAACAACATCTCCTTCCAAATAGGTTGTCCTAGCTTGATTCCAACGCAGATTTTTAGGACATTTCTAGCTCAACATATCATTCCGGGCTGTGACATACCGCACCCGGCTGTGCCTCAGCCACAGCTTCTTCGTCCTCCTCACCCGCAATCAGTGCCGCCATCTCTTCCACGCGATCCTGGACCACCTGAAATAAGCACAGTAAAGTCCTGAAGTATTTGGATCATAGGATGAATAATCATGGTTAATCATGGTTAATAGTGGTTAGTAATGGTTAATCATGGTTAAAACATGGTAAAGAAAAATGCTTCACAATGATTTATCATGGCCCATAATGGACAATATAATTGTGATTACTGACGATTGATGGTGATTAATAGTGAGTAATGGCGATTCATGTGATTAATGGTGATTGATGGTGATTGATGGTGATTGATGGCGATTGATGGTGATTGATGGTGATTATATGATGGTGATTAATGATGAATGATGCAGTTTATTAAGCCTTGAAAAGGAAAATAATGTCGAAAAGGGTGGTACTAAATGGTTTAAGCCTCCAATCCAAAACCCTCAAACTCTGCAGACATTGGGGTGGTTGACCGACAAAATGTTTAGAAATTGCGGTTTAACCCTCAAACATGTTCAAACAAATGGGTGGGTTGACCTTCAAACATGCTCAAGAATTGGGTGAACCGTTCAAAATCAAAGTGGCTATAGAATCTATACGATAGAGCCTTGACACCTTTCAAAATAATGATGTCTAATTACCTTGGATCCCGACTCAATGGAGTCTGACCAACCAAAACGGGTCCCGGCATATCATTAGCTGCAAGTAGGGTATAATGACCATACACCAAGTATAAATGTACTAGTTGGTGGTTTCAACCCCTCTGAAAAATATTAGTCAGTTGGGGTTACTATTCCCAATATATATATATATATATGTAAAAATAAAAAATGTTCCAAACCACCAACCAGCGTACATCATTCCATCCTCTAGCGAAAAAATAGCAAAACCAATGATCAAACCACAAAATGAACCAAGTCCATTACTTTCCACCCGGGTGTCTGGACAAATGTGACAGGGCTTTTTTTCTGGAGAATTCTCCCCCTCTGACAGGAAATCAGCCGGGATCATCCAGGACATGTCGAAAATACACATCCCAATTGTACAAGATTCTACCCTCTGGTAAACATACAAAAAACTATGGAAAATCACCATTTTTAATGGGAAAACTCACTATAAATGGCCATTTTCAATAGCTATGTTAAATTACCAGAGGGTATTCTAACCTCTTCCATAAAAAATCCCCCATAGTCCTGAACAATCCATCCTTGATCCACAAAACTATTTTTTGGGCATCCAAAAGGCATCCCGAAACTATGACATCGCCGGGCTCGGTCGATCCAACATGCTTCACCCACCTCATGGTTGATACATAATCCTCAATAGATTAGATGATTCGCTAGTATCAGGTACTATAAGTCCCAACAGATTCACCAAGCAAGGTATTTTCAATAGCTCAAAGTGGGTTGATAGTGGTTAATCATGGTTAATAATGGTTAATCATGGTTAATAATGGTGAATAATGGCTCACAGTGGCAAAAAAACAAATCCTCCCAGCGCCTCGTGCACTCCGCGGGCTTTGGGTACACCGCTGGGCAAAGTGAAGGCAATGGGCTCCTGCGGAGGTACGTACCATATATAGGGTCTATAAAAGTGCTATGTAAGAGAAGATACCTCCAAAATATGGCTCTATATGGTACAGTAGCTCCAGTTTAGGTACCTGAACTAGCCATTGATAGGATATATAACCAAGCTGATCAAGTTAATATATATATATATACATACATACATACGTATCTATATATATGTGTGTGTGTATTGGGTGCTTTGGAAATTTGGGTATACGGTATACCCACAAAATTGCCATTTCAGCTCTACAACTTCTGCTGAGCGGCTTCGCTTTTGGTCAACATGTCAAAACAATACATAGTGCTTTTGAGCAAAACTGATAGATCATAGATTCTCCAAACCGAAACATGGAAATCACAAACCTTTGGGGCGTACAAAAAAAAAACATGGGACTTGAACAACCCCTCCTGCAGCACACCAGCCACTGAGCGAGGGGGATAAACCTGTCACCCCCTCAAACTTGGACAAGTGTCCAGCTTCATAACTGAGTAGCAACCATAGCTACAACCCAACTATGAAAGGTACAGGCCCGGTGATCTTTCTATAGAGTATTAACGTTTGGATCTATTTGTGGTGTACATCTAAGTAGTGAACGATTTGCCGTAAAACAAAATGCTTGGAACAAGCCCATGAGATCAATGTTCTATCATCCTGATGAGAAACAATAGAAAAAGTATCTCAGCAATCATCCAAGTCAGTGTGGTTATTCTTGATCCTGATCAGAAACCTGACAAGTGGATCCAAAGATCATCCAAGGGTTAATCCCTCCAAAGTTCATAGTATCCTATTAGTCCTAACATTATTCCATTGCCATTATTGGGAAAATAACTTCTTAGATGTTGGATGATTTTGGGGCTTATAACATGTTATAACCCACTTACATATAGGATACCCTCTGGTAATTTAATATAACTATGGAAAATCACCATTTTTAATGGGAAAATCCACTATTTCAATGGCCATTTTCAATAGCTATGTTAGTTTACCAGGCCGGGTAACCGTTACCCAACGGACACGTCGACATCCTGTAGGAAACCCCAACGGATCCCCTGTCGGATTCCTTAAAGACCTGCACGGCCTCCTTCAAGCCTTCGCCGGCTCGGAAACAAAATGCTATGGAAATGATCAAGATCTTGCAAGGTGGTGCCCCAGTTCGTTAGCTAAGTTGGTGCAAATAAGTCCCATTAAGCCGTTCTGGCCCAAGACCAGGGCGTGATCCCCGGATCTCCCACGTCACCAACGTTCACGATCGTGGGGGCTGTTACGAACAGGTGGGTTCAACCAATGGTGACATTGCTTTTCTTTTTGTTCTGGTATCCTCC
>Ga0126342_10006302_pt1 | contig 21001 bp, 21 predicted proteins | sample Cyp1metagenome_FD_92528 | JGI IMG/M metagenome (GOLD analysis project Ga0126342, IMG submission 92528) | Coral microbial communities from Lord Howe Island, Old Settlement Bay, Australia - Cyphastrea 1 metagenome | ecosystem: Host-associated > Invertebrates > Cnidaria > Coral ...
ATAGATAGAGATAGATAGAGATAGATAGAGATAGATAGAGATAGATAGAGATAGATAGAGATAGATAGATAGATAGATAGAGAGATAGATAGAGATAGATAGATAGATAGAGATAGATAGATAGATAGATAGAAAGATAGATAGATAGAAAGATAGATAGATAGATAGGTTGATTGATTGATTAATTCAGTGGGGATGGAACGAGGTGTCCAAGTTTGAGACAACGCCTTCAATGTTTGTGGATTGATACACAACAGAAGAATAGTGAGGAAGTAAACCAAAAAATAAGGTTTTGAAGCAAGAAACATTAAGGTTTCACATGTCCCCAGTAAAGCAACCAGAAATGGGGTTTAGCAAAGTAAAATGCAGCTTTGACAAATGAAAAGATCGGCGAAACCACCAATCCGGACTTTACAGCAAAACAAAATGGACCTTGAATCAGCAATCATGATGGATATTCTTTTTAAAAGAAATGAGATACCCTCTGGTAAATTAACAAGACCCTGAAAATGACCCATTTATAGTGGAAACTAGTCTTCCAACGCCTATCTGCCAGAGGGTAAGTGATAAGTGGGTTTTCGCTAACTTTTTTGGAGCGTGGGCTCCAAGCAGACAAGTAGCAGGTCCTCCGTCAACACGCCAGAAGCCTTGTTCAGAAGCACCAAGCCTTCGACTTGAAGGATCACCTCTAAACCCGACAGCTCCTCTGGCAGATGTCCCAGGATTGAAAAGAAAAATCAGCAGGAAACCCCAAAAATTGATGGTAAAAAACATGATTCCTCTAGATTCTCCCTTCTTATATAACCCAATCCGTTTGATGAATCAGGAGACCCAATTACTTGACCCGTCCATCACCGTCATCGTCATCGTCATCATTCCCACCACCACCAGCAGCAGCAGCACCACCATCATCATCATCAACAACAACAAGATCACCATCATCATCATCACCATCATCATCATCAACAACAACATGATCATCACCGTCATCGCCATTGCCATCGCCATCATCAATTATACCATATCAGTGAAACATCAGGCATCAACAAAAATACCAGGAGGGATCCTGCACCATCCAAATTTTGGAGAAAAGCTACCCTGGAACTCATACACCATTTTTGGATCGGCCAACGCCGTACCAATGGTTCCACTAAACCGTCAAAACTGATCTAAACTGGGTATTCTTAGCATCTAGAGCCATCCGCTGATCCTTTTCCCATGGCATGGCCCAGTCCTCCATCAGCTTTGCGTCGCCGGAAGCATCCAGCCACCCTTTGCAGATCGCCTTCAGTTGCTCCACCGCTGCCGGCTCCCCCAGGGTGCGCTGCACCGCACCCACCACAGCGCCCACACTGATGCCGTCGACTGGAAGGGTCTGCTGCACCATAAGAGATAGCAGCTGAAGGGCATGCTGCCACTTCCTTGGGGTCAGAAAAATTGAAGTGGAAAGCAAAATCCTTTTGAGCACGAAAAGGATCGAAAAGGATGGAAAACGAAGAAGAAACTGAAAGAGAGGGGAAAACGATAGAAAAGGTGAATCAGCGCTCACAATCGCAGTAACAACATTTCACATGGAAGAGGCGTTCGATGGAAAAATCAAGGGGTGTTGGATCATCTTGGCCACGTTTCCCGGCCGCTTCACATGCGCTCAGGGCAGCGCTATGTGCAAAGACGTCAGGGGGACAGGCGCCTCTGCCGTCGGAACGAATCCGCCAGGAGAGATGTTCATCAAAAGTTGGGATATGTTTTCTTGATGCATTAAAAGACTCTCTCATATGTGTATGTGTGTGTATAGTATAGTATACATATACATGTATCTATGTGTACATATATATATAATTATATATGTATAATATGTAGAGAGAGAGAGAGAGGGAGATTCATACAGAGGAGAGAGAGAGAGAGAGAGGGAGATTCAGGTGGTGCGTATATGGACATATAGATTTGCCTAATCCTAAATGACTAGAGTAGAATGACTTATAGTAGAGTTTACATCATCTCCTCAAGGTGTGGGGGAAGATTCAATGCAGAAAGGTCAAGAGAGCCAGTCTCAAGTTGAGCCAGTCTCAGGGGCCAATAGCTAATGGCCAGTTTGCAAGTCTCCCAATTTCTGCCAATATGGGTCTCTCTGAACACGGTGTACAATGGCAAGTTTTTTGGGGACAATTTTCTGGTCGACCAATGGATTTTTAGAGATTTTCCCCTAAATTTTCAGACATCTCCCCATATATCTCCCCATACAGAGGTTTCCATAAATGGGGGTACCCCATGGTACCCCCAAAATCATCCATGTAATCTTCGGATTTTCCATGAAATAAAGCATCCAGCTATTGGAGTACCCCCATGTCCCATATCTCCCCATATCTTCCCAAACATGTCACGCCTAGCAGGTGAAGGGCCCATCTCCACTCCCCTCCATTGCTACATGCCGAAATCATCGCTGAGCCCGTCGCAGCATCTGCCAGCACCTTCCAATTTTGTCAAGGGGATGAGGTGAATTTCGCTGCTTTACTAGGATCAAAAGTGGGCTTGTTGTATGTTGTTCACTGCCTCTGGTGAAATGATTCAACTGAGCAGTTGAACGGAGGATTATGAACTAATCACTCATCGACGATGGGAATCACCATTCGCGAACCAACCAGGAGGGGATTGGGGACAAGCTGACTTAAAACTGAGCACTGCTCAGCTGGTGCTTTCCAACTGAGTTGCTGGAGGCGGTCCGGATATTGGGTACCCATGGGTACCCCCAAATCCCATGGCGTTTATCACGTTCTATTGACATTGATCAACCTTTTCTCCGTGATCTAACGGCAATTTTTGGGCTTTGCTGATGTTTGCCCCATGTGGGCAACCCCAAAACGGCACCTGATGGGACGTCATCTGCTGCAAAATCCGCAGCGAGACTTGCCACTGACCCACTTTGGCGCAAGCCGCAATGGCCGCACTGAAGGGAAAGGCATCCTTGGTGTTTGAGCCATTCATGATCCCGACATATCCTGAACATACCGAAATATAGAGGTCACTTTTGAGAATCGTCTCATCCCAAAGAAAAACAACATAACTGAGGTCTACCCCAAATCCACCAGTGTCTCTTCATTTTCTCCATGTAAAGTCATTTTGATGGAATCCCGGTCTCCCCCAAACCTGTGTTGCGTTGCCAGCATCCAGTTGCAGCGCCGCCATCCGCAGCTGCTGCAGCAGGGCACACGCCACTCGCCATTCCGCCGCTTTCTCACAGGCCGAAATGGCCGCTGAAAACGTCACGGTGGCAGCCAGGTCATCTGCCTGGGACAGCAGATGCACCGCTGCCTCCCATTCTGCAGCTTTTTCACATGCACTGATGACGGCACTCACACTCACCTGAGATGAGAGTCCTCCTGAAAGATTTTGAAAAAATTGTGAAAGTAATTAAAGTCAGTTTGAATAGGTAGGTGTCCAAAATAGATTCAAATCATAGGCTTTTCCAGATGGAAACAGATGCTTGAAGCCCACCAAGCCACAGTATCCAGTTGCACCGCCAGCGTCTGCATCTGACTAAACAAGTCCAGGGCTGCTGTCCATTGCCCGGCTTTCTCGCAAGCACTCATAGCAGCACTGAAGACAATGGTGTCCGCAACAACTTGATCCTTGCGCATGTCGCCTAGAAGACTCAAAGCCACCTGTGGCAGATCAACCATGAGGTCTCAGGGTGAGAAGCGAGGGGACCTGGCAGTATCATCCATCAATACTGATCTTGCTGGTCACCTGACTTGTGGGACTTGTGAGGATTCCGAAGACTTCAAAAAATGCCAGTTTTTCCATCCTCCTCCCATCCCTGAAAATAGAGATGAAAGCAGGTGCAATGCAAATGCTGCTGACACCCAGAAGATCCTGAAGGTGAGATCAAGGGCTCATCACACTTCCAGCAGCACAAACTTCAGTTTGAAGAATGAGAGAAAAAAAGGACCCCAACCAAGACTCTCGCAACAATTGGTCAACAGCAACCCTTAGCTTACTTGCCCCAGCCTTGTTGCTAAAAGATGTTTGAACCGCTTGAACCCCCATGTTTGTTGGTTAAGACTCACCACTTTTCGTGGTTTAACATATTTTAATATTTTAACTGTTTCACAGCTCCAATCTCAATGGTTTCCCCGTTCAAATTGTCCCGCCCCCAGAATTCCGCACCGTCCAAGCCCCGGCCCGTGCGCAGGCGCTGATTGCTGAGCTGAACGTCACGGTGCTGCGGGGAATTTCCTGCACCACCATGGTGCCCAGAAGCTGCAGGCCACACCTGGCAGCGTTTTGCAGCTGCACAAATGTTCATGGCGATTTTTTGGGGGGTGGATCATCGTGTTCAATATGCCATGCTGGGGGAATCATGGGCGTCATCTTCATATACTAGGGCTGTGCCACAGCCGCCACAAGTGGGTACCAGGCAAGAATTGTGCGGCTCCAGTTTTACATGGCCTGGACAATTTAGTTTGATTTAGTGACATTTTGAGATTTAGTAACATTTAGTTGGATTTATTTAAGATTTAAAAAATCATGAAATACCCATCCAGTTGATTTCCATGGACGACCCATGTTTATATTGTGATGGCCTAAGCTACCCTCCCGCAAACTGTCACATAGAGAGCTGCAAACCGAACATGTGGAAAGCCGTTTCCATGTTTGCTTTTCGATACCTATGATGTATCATGTTGTATCTATGTATGATTCCTGGGAGGCTAGTCCCCGCAAGATGGAGTCGCCGGCAAAGTCATCACATCCCCATGTTCCCTCAGTTTTGCTGGATGTCAATGATCCATTGCCACAATGGTCATCATAATCCCAACCCATGGGTTCATAAGAAAAGATAAAAACAAATGGCTGTGTCACCACTCAAGTGTGGACATTCATCAAGGGCAAATATCATCTTCCAAGATCTTCCAAGTTTTTTTCCAAGCTTAACAGTCCCATGTCATCCCATGTCACCCCAAAAACCATCGGCGCCTCCATTGCCCCGCTTTCGCGCAAGCATTGATGGCAGCACTGCAAATAATGGTATTCGGCTCCACCTTAACGCAACGCACATTTAATGAGTAAGTTCAAGTAACTTCTCGGAAAAGATATATATGTGATATGTGTTTTAGGTGGATAAAAGGGGTCGTTTCCCTTACCAAACATCATTCATCTGGATAAATGACTAATGATTCTAGTTCACCAAGCGACCATTTTGGGATAGTTACCCCTAGCATCATTCCAGTGGCGCCAGCCATTGGAAGGTGGTGATATCCAGCCACAAAATCCACTCGACTCAGGTCCACCGTTTAAAAAAGGAAAGCCCACTGATACGATGCTGTGAGACTAAGGCTGGCCGGCTGGTCGTCATTTATTGTTGAAAAATGTTGAACATATACATTTACTTGACAGGAGGCATTGGGAATATTGCCTTCACTACTGGCTGGTATGTAAAAATGGAATGATTAATATCTCAAGATCAGCTTCAGCCCCACAGATGTTCAAACCAGCTGGATACTTTTTGAAAAGAAACCTCAAACCTAGATCGAAGCCACGTTTTGTGGTAGCCTCAATAGCAACCATCTTGTTGAAGTCGCTGTTCCCTATAAATCATCCAGAAACCATCAAGCGTTTGCAGGAACCTCCCAGAATAATAGGGGATGATGTCCCATTCCGTGGCCAATCAAACATGGGGAAACCATGGGAAACATATAGTCATCAACCATGTGATCTTGATAGATTTGCGGGTATCTCATATCATCCCATCATTTTTAAAAGGGCAAACCCAAATATCATGTTTTGACGAAGTATAAGTCATAATCCATATTTTCGAATGTACATACATACATATATCAATATATATATAATATGTGTCATCTGGGCAAATTATCATATTTCACTAACCTGAATTAAGGCCATTTTGGGATGATTCCCCTTACTAACTATGATTATGGTGAGGTCGCAGTGAGGTTGTTACAATTTACCCAAATAGGATCAAATAGGTATATAATTACACACATACATTACATATTATAATGTGTATTATGTGTATGTGTATGTGTATATATATATACAGTATATACACATATGTATACAATACCATATACAGTGATTAGAAACTTACATGTCCATGTGCATTCTATTTCAATCGCCCAGGTACCCCATGTTCCATCAACCGCCGCTCCAGCTGCAGAGCCTCTGACCACAACTGCCCGGCAGCCAAAGAGCACATCTGAGTGCAGAAGGAAAAACTATCCTGGCGCTAAGATGGGGGGAACTATTCTGGTTAACAATGGTTACTGATGGTTGATAGGATAATAGTTCATAGTGCTTCATAGTGATTTATCATATATATATACAGTATATATCATATACATCCCTTCAACCAACTGAGGGTTTCCATAGTGGGGATACCCCATGCTTGCTGGATTCTGCATGGTTATGGAAAATCTCATGGAAAATCAATGGATGACTGGGGCTCGCCCTATGTTAGAAAACCTCCTGGGGTCAACTGAAAATGCGAATTTAAAAAAAGGGAGAGCAACCGTTCTCCCCAAAAAAAGGAAAGTTGTACCACTGAAATGTAAGTAGGATCTTACTTTAAAATCTTTTGCGGGGGTTGCTATGCCACCCAAAACATCCCAAAGTTTCAGAGGGAACATGATGATAAACTGGGTTACAGTACTTGAACGGAGCACAACTCAGCAACCATCAACGGATTGGCTGGGAAAATCTGCAGACCCTGGTGACTCCAAGTGTCCAATTCCAAACGAATAGAGCCCATGCGGGCTAAGACCGCTAGAGCCTGTTGCCAGTGTCCAGATCGTTCACATGCATTCGCCTGGATTTTCTTTGGTTGGATCCTGTACCCTCTGGAAAGTGTAACCAAGGAAGGTACCCCCCATTGACCTAGATGGAAGTGACCGAACATGTGATGATTTTCATCATTCCGAGCGGTTCCCTCAGCAGAACGTCTCAAACGTGCAGGGTCAGGGTGTCTCAAAGTCATTGGTTTCTCAACAGTAGTGAAACAAACAAGTTTAACCGACCTTTTGGTTGACTTGGCTCCCTGAATTCAAGTCCGGATGAATTTTGCCTGAGCAAACCATAGTGGATGTTTGGCAGTCTCCCCCAACATCTTTGGACCACCCAGGATGCAACAAATACCCCTCCACCATGGCTAATCTTAGACACCCTGGGCAATAAAATTAGTTGGCTGGTGTGTATCCATCCTATATCCATTTGCGGCTTTCCTGAAATGCAGGATCCCCAAGTCACCCTGGGGTTCAATACTAAAATGGCAATCCAAGACTTGGATTATTTGGGGATACATACACCCATGATTTCGCTTTCTATCTTTTATACACCAGATGAAAGATGCAATTCCTGCAGCTTCTTCTCCCATCCACGTCCCAGGCACCACCGAGTTGTACGCGATGGGCCCCGGCTTTGACGCCTCCAGCAGGGCCAAGGCAATCGGCCACGGCGCAGCTTGTCGCGTACAGGCGCTCAAGACGGGGCCCACCAGGCGTAGATCCTTTTTGCGGCGAAGAACCAGGGGTGCTGTTAATTGGGTATGGATCAATACCTATTAATACCATTTTTAGTGGGATGAACATCCATTTACCAGCTATTTTGATGTTCACCAGGGGTACAAGGTTTTGACACACTGCCAATTCATTGGGGATTCATCCACAATGGGATTCTGGTTGGTGGTTGACCTACCCCTCTGAAAAATGATGGAGTTCGTCAGTTGGGATGGTGACATTCCCAATATATGGAAAGTCATAAAAGCCATGTTCCAGTCACGAACCAGGATGTTATGATGGGAATATAGTAGGTGTTGGTATTTTTCACCAGGATACGGCTGTCATCCATAACCGGAATCCCAATCCTGGGTAAATCCCAAAGGGTTGATGATTCCCATTCCCGGGGATACAATCCAACTGTTGATCATGGCACGTATGATGTTAACATGAACTTAATACTATTAATTCTTGTTGATTGCCAACTATGTTCAATGTTGGTATATAGTTCATATATCAACTATAAATTATCATAATCCCTATAGTAGATGATAAACAATAGTTGACAATAGTTGATTATGCCATGCGACTTGACCATGATCGATGCAGCTCCTGCTTTCTCACTGCTGAAACAGCTTCGGCCTCTATGTCAGCAGCACCTTCCCACCGTTTCTTTTTCCCTCTCAACCATGTCTTCCATTGTCTTACTCTTACTCGAATCCTCCTGTGCACCGCTTCTGGTTTGGATCTGTTGGTAGTGACAAGAGAAGTTCAGGAGCGTAGCAGCGATAACGTTTTGCAAGAACGCAAAAACAAAGAACGTTAATACGCACCCACCCACCCACCACCCAAACCACCCCCCCACCCCCAAACCCGCCCCCAAAAACGACCCCGACACCCATCTTGGAGTCGCCTACCTTGATTCACAGTATTGGTCAATTATGTGACCAATAAAATTGACCCTTTGTATTTTATATATGACCAAGTGAAGTATAGTTTCCAAACCAACACTGATTTGCTATAAGATCATCAGGTTGGCTATGGACAGTAAAGCAACTAATAGCTATGCTTGGTGACTATTGTGAGTAGGAATTATGACAGCTGTGGTGCGGAAGTGTGAAGAAGCCTGATGATTGTTACGTAAATCATCAACTATGACTAGCGTATGCATTTCTGTGGCTGCCAAATGAGATCAAATGAGATCAAATGAGGTCATGCCACTTGCAAAGCAGGAGTAGCCACTAGCCTTCTAGGTGAACTCAACCAAAATCCCGATCCCTTGGCATGGGGATCCTGTAGTACACCATGCTATAACCCATTTTCAGATCGCAAATGTTATCAAAAGGGAAAACCATTGACCATTGTATACCATTTGATGGGTAAATGATTAAATGTTATCCATTTTAAGGTACTTCATCAAGCATTGACCATATTGAGCATAAAATCCGTGCTACAACAAAAACCGTACTTTTTTCTTCATTGCATGCCTCTTGTTTCTGAACCATCATGAACCATCTATGTCAGGGGCCAAATGTCTGCAAAAATGAAATGGATCCCAAATGATCGCAAACATATGGCCTTCGAATTCTACAATAAATACATGTAGAGCGCATAATGATCATGGTTTCGAACCATTTCAAGCCAGAGAACCATGGCTTTCCTCAATACAGAGGCGAGATCATCCGACATCACAGCGCAACGGATTTTTCATGTCCCACAAATGGGACCCCAAATCCACGTGTCGATCCTCATTTTCCCCATTAAAGTAGTTCTTCAAGAACTAAATGAGGCCATGCCCATCCATGCCCCATTTTCAGCCGCATTGATGTGAGCCATGGTCAATACTCACTATATGGTTGATGGTCATCCTATCCATAATAAGGATCCTTATAATGGTTATTATAAATCCCTATGAACCATTGGATGACTAGCCACTATTAATGATTATTAACCATGAGTATTGACCATAGCTCATGTTAAGTTTTGGACGCATCTGTCCCACTCTGGGCTGCCCAGTCTCTACAGGTTGCCTTTTTTGAAGCTCTGGCACCAGCAGCTGCAGCGCTGCCTTCCAGGAGCCTTTGCTGCGGATCTGCTCGGCTAAATCAGCGCCTGGGGCTGGGGTGACGTTGTAGAACAAGGTGCCAAAATATATCATGAGAAGCAATACCAACAATGATGGGTTTGCAAAGATCTGGGTATAGATTTTATATGATTTTATCCTCCTGAAATCTACTGAATATGTATTCATGACGTATATTGAGCTGCATCTACACCTAAAATGACATACATGTTGGCAAATATGCGGCACATGGATGATATGGGAGATGGTAAAACTGTGAACATTTGGGATGTTGCTCTCTACCTTCAAAGTTTCGACTCCGTTTGCTGTACGCTGCTGCAGCACACTGGAGAACATGCCGAGAAAGCCTGCCATGCTCACCGCTAAGCCTGGCCACAGTCAACTTGAGGCAGTCGTTAATCTCATCTGAGGTTTCTAAGCACGTTTTTGCACCGGAAAGTCAGCCTTAGACAACCTTAGGCACGTGAAAAATCCTCATATCTTGAAAATCTCGATAATCGATAGCTTCCTCAGACCCTGAACTCTACGGAAATGATGAAATGGATGTGAACCTTTCCACTTGGATGATTAGATCACTGGCGCCAAGTTGGTGCCATGGATAGAATTCCTTACCATGAAGCCCTGTGCCGAGATGACCATCCCCTTGTCTATGGGAAACCCAAGGCACATATGAAAATGCATATCTCGGATTGAAGACTTACAATCACCAGTATCAATGGTCAGTTACTAGTGAGTATCCATTGATCAACAAAACCATGATGACCATTGATGACCATGTATACAATCACCAGTATCAATGGTCATTTACTAGTTACTGACTAGTGACTAGGATGATCAACAAAACCGGTGATGGCTGAATCACACCCTTCGCCGCTCAAAACGCCCTTTTCAGTGGCTTCTGCAGCGTGAATCTGCTACCGGGGAATGCTTCGTCCTTTGAAGTCTGGGTACATGAAAGACGGTTAAATCTCCCATCCTCCTAGCATTAAACTCCGCCCAGAAACCATGGTTGAACTGGGGATTAAATAAAAAACATATTTGAGACCATGATTAATTACATGGGTGCAAAAAATCATTACACGGTGGGCTGGGATTCCACAAACCTCAAATAGGCCCCGGTGATCCAATGGTGGGAATCACTCCGGAATCTCCGCAGCGTCATCCACCTTCAAAGACACCCGAAATTTCCCCTTCACAGCGTTCCGTAAGTCGGTCGGCATCGTAGTACCAAATGGTCACGGCCACGCGTTCACTCCAGCAGGGTAAGACTTCCTAACCAATGCCCATTGGTTAAATTGGGGGAAATGTGGAGAAAAATCACTGATTTAAATGATTTAATCAGCAAAAATTGAAGAATTCCACTGATTTACAGGCCCGAAATTGAGAAAATCGGGGATTTCAATCAAGGGATGTGAGGAAAAACCTCACAAGGGAACAGCGTCTCTGGGATTTCGTGGGTTGATGGTTTGGCGGGCGTTTGATTTACCCCATGGCCCCATGGTTGCCATTTGGGATCCAAATAGTATGATCTGAGAACAGCAGGATCATCTTGGAAAGTGAGAAGTAGGGATAAAAAATAATGATCTAAGCTGCGTCAAACAAAAAAGTCTCCCTTCTGCTAGGCCTTTTGCATGTAAAATTTAAACAGGAATGCCTACTTTGAAAGATGCAGTGGGAAAATCAACAGTGCTAACCCGTCCCAGCTTCATGTGGATTTTGATCCTCACATAAGAATCCCACCAATCGACCATGCAGCGGTTCGATTTCAGGCCCACTCTCATCTGCCAGCTCTTCCAACAGTCTCAAGCAGCCACCGTGGGCTGGTTGCCAGAAAGGGTTCAGGTACAGCACCAGTGTCAGCACACGCCCATTGCCCCGTCGCCCGCCAGTGGAGTCCAAATGTCGACCGTAGGCAGCGCCGTTGCCGGGGTACACGGCAAGCATCGGATGACCCTGGGGATGAGTTCCTACTCAAGCTGCTTCTGATCTACCGCTCTGATCTACGGCTCTGTCATCGTCTCTTCTTCTTCCTCTCCTTCCTCTTCTTCCTCTTCTTTTCTCTTCTCTCCTCTCCTCTCCTCTCTTCTCGTCTCATCTCTTCTCGTCTCTTCTCTTCCGCTTCTCTCTAACTCTACTGCTTCCACCTAGAATGCACATCAAACTCCCTTGAGGCCACCTCTCTATGGGCGGCGGGCTTGCCGAAGGCAATTAAATACCCGTTAACCCATAAATTCTCACATTGTATGACAAATAAATCAGGTTGTCCCAAAAGTCATTATATCATATGTAATTATGTTATTATATATATAATTATATATATATGTATATGTACGACGAGAGAGGAGGAATTGATCACTGTTATCCATTATTATTCTCCCATAAACACATGTAATTTCTCAATTGTTTCCAGCCTGCCAAAGGTTCTTCCCCTGTAACTTCTCCAAGCGGTCTGTCACCAACAGCTTGGCCAACAACTGGTTACAGCGCTGTGTCAGCTGTCGCAGGGCAGAGGGCAGACTGCCAATGGGATCTTCCAGGAAGGTGTATTCGTCGTTCTTCATGGGCGACTTGGTCCCTGAAATTCGTGCCAGTCCAAAAAAAACAGACACGTCAAGGGCCTTAAACAGAACTATAAAATGCAGATTGGAGGTTCAATTCACAGCTCCCAAAAATTGTGTGCTAGTCCCAAGTCAATTGGCAAATACCCAAAACGTTGCATTACTTGTCCAATGAACCAAGGCACCATCTTCCCTCACCGGTCCTTCATGCTGGTTCTTCCCATAGCCTTGGGAGATTTGGCGCCCCCACTCATGGAGACTCGGGGGAAAAAGATCGGTTTCAAACCAGATCCAAGTGCAGTGATCCAAGGTTTTTTTCCGTGTTTCCGGATGACAAAAGAATACAGCAAAACATCAAATCCACACCAAATCAGATTGATGTCAAATACCCATGACATTCCATGGCTGTTGCTAGGCCAATTCTATTGACATTGAACACAGATCATCCATGGCTTTACCCCAAAACATTCGAGAGGTGTTGGGAGTACATGTACATAAAATGTACCGTACACGGATGTAGAGCTGAGGTATTCTAAGACCATGTTGGATGGCATGCCCCAAAATTGAGCATGCAACAACCGCTGGGTTCCCAAATTCGGAACAATGGACCTGTTTTTTCAAGGGATTCCCTTCTTCATTCATAACATATTAATCGTAGCTCGCATCGTATTTCTTTAACCACAGACGGTGCTTTGTTCCCTCAGATACTGGTGCTTCATTCCCTCAGATATGCTGGGGGCGTGGGGGCAATAGAAATAAAACAAATCAGAAAATGTCCAAATAGATCGTTTAAGTCCCCAGGACTCCTGGTATAGCAAAATATGTGGTGGGATTTCCCTTCCCCACACGATCCAATTTATGTCTACAGAGTATAAGTGAGTGAACAATCTTTACAAATATAAGATGGTGCTATGAGTAGCCTTGGGCTTCAATATCAATATATAATAGACACTACATGACAGCGTTTTCCCAGGTTATCCCAGGAAGGTGCATCTGATAGGTCCGATCATATTGACGACTTGCTAGCTACAATGCTATTGATATATCAGCATAATTTCTACATAAGACTTATAAGTTGGTTTTAATCCCATTATATCGATAAATCATGATAAATATAGTAGTTATATGAATAGTTATGAATCATTGTCCCTATAGAATCCGCATAAAACACCATATCATCACATCAAATCTCTCCAACATCCCCAATGCTCGGTGTTTGCAATATTTTCCAGTGTGACCCTTAGACTTTCCAGGACAACAACCACGACCCTTATGGCAAACCCCCAGTTGCTCTTCCAGGCAGCACAGCTTCCCCGCGGCTTTCTGCTCCAGCACGACGCGTCGCAGCTCATCCGCCACCGGGCCCGGCAGGAAGCCATCGATCGTGGCCCAGCCGCGTTCCGCGAGGTCCGCGGCGAAGGAGGGAGCCGAGGGAAAAACCGCTGGGGCGACACCTGGTGAGCTAACTATCAAACATGGGGAATAATATGGGGAATCCACCAAAAAAATAGGGATGGATAGTTGATTAACAACTATATGATAGCTAAGTTGGTGAACATACCTGGTGCAACTATGGTTTATGATGGTTCGTGGATATTTGTGGTAGATATGTCACAAGGAAAAACCACAAGACCAAGACCAAATGCGACAAAACCAAACAAAATGATGGTTGCAGGGACGAAAATGGTGGTTTTGCTTTCCAAGATAGGGATGGGACTCAAACCACACTGGAACCTGGCCGGAACCAGGATGGAAAACATGTTCAAAAATCTAATGGAAGAAGTGAGATGTCATTTTTCTGGGGGGTGTCTTGTCAAAAAAATGATTGAACATCTGTGGAGATCAGAGGTTTTCGAACGTGGACATGAACGGGAAAATTCATTGAAAACAGGAGGGAAAAACCATCTACTGAAACAGTCAAGTCCACTAGAACCTCTCCCTGCAAAAACACTGACCTCAATAAAACATACTGACTTCGAAAAAGTGATCTCATACAAAACCGAAAGAAACCATACTATGCCTTCATGGCATTTTTCTCCAGCCTCCATTGATCTTGGCAAATTTCATGCTCAGCAGGCGTTTCTTCCTCGACCACTTGGGCACAGGCGCTGCCATCTCACCCTCCGGCAGCGGCACGCACAAGATCTGACCGCCCTCGGCGCTGAGGCGCACCTGCGCCTCGGAGACGTCCAGCACGGGGCAGGTCTCTGGGGCGCTCAATGGCAGTTGAACCTCCAAGGTCCAGGAAGAGTCGTCAAGGTGCCAGGTGTATCTCACCTGATGGAAGAATCTTGGAAAAAAAACGCGAAATCGTAGGAATTCATTGGCAGTGCTGAATTGGGATGTGAAGGCTCACTGGAGACATGAGCTAGAGATTAAATGGTGACTTCCTCCAACAGACTTCAAGAATCTGCATCAAAAAAAACGTAACGTTGTGGAATGCCCCCATACTTTCCGGCAAAAAGGCGGCAATAATTGTGTGAAGAGATTCCAGTCCCTTAAATTTCGGTCATGGAAGGCTAACATTGCTCTGCAAAACCATACCCTTCCATGAGACATCATCCAAAAACCATGTTGAAATCATCTCCATGGGTACCTTACAAACATGTGTGTTTCAAGTCTCGGTTCAATTGGGATAGTGATTACATTACATTGATATCATACTTCATTTCTCGTATTTGTTCCTGAGGTCCACTATTGGGTTTACCATCTGTGGACCCCTTGATAATCCCATGGTTTAAATCATTTATTCTGTGAAATGGCAACTAGACGTATCCCATTTTGAGACAAGGCCAAAACATCATACTAGATGATCATATATGCCATGTTTCATGATATTCCCATGATCTATTTTTTTTTATATCAACCATCATCAAATGTAGATCCCGGTGGTATCCCCACTGGTGTCATACCATCACCATATCCCCCAACCACCACCGCTGCGCCTGTGACGGACCCAAGCTGGACGGGCAGGACTCGGTTGCCAACTTGCGGGGCGATCGCTCAGGTTCGGGGTATCCCGCTGAGAGATCGACCTGCGGGAAAGCTCCGTGCTCCCACCCCAGGGCCCCCACTTAAAAGGGGAAAAAGTGATCCTAAATATATCTAAATATTAAAGTAAAAACAGCGCCAATTTTCCCCCCAGAAGTTAACCTACAATAGGTTGGAACAACCCTTCGTCCTTCCATGTTGAGGATTCTTGGGGGATAGTTGAATATGTTTGGTGGACGTGGGTTTTTGGGGGAATACTCCAAAATCCAGTGGATTGAAAATCATGTTCTTGATTTATATACCTCCTGATACCCACTGGGCATATACATAATATACACATGCATGTATGTATGTCTGTCTGTCTGTCTGTATGTATGTATGCATGTCTGTCTGTTTGTCTCTCTGTCTGTTTTTCTGTCTGTATGTCTGTCTGCCTGTATGTCTGTATGTCTGTATGTCTGTCTGTCTGTATGTCAGTCTGTCTGTATGTCTGTATGTCTGTCTGTATGTCTGTCTGTCTGTATGTCTGTCTGTCTGTATGTCTGTCTGTATGTCTGTCTGTCTGTCTGTATGTATGTATGTCTGTCTATGTCTGTCTATGTCTGTCTAAAGGTCTGTCTAAAGGTCTGTCTAAAGGTCTGTCTGTCTGTTTGTCTCTCTGTCTGTTTTTCTGTCTGTATGTCTGTCTGTCTGTATGCCTGTATGTCTGTATGTCTGTCTGCCTGTGTCTGTATGTCTGTCTGTCTGTCTGTATGTATGTCTGTCTGTATGTATGTCTGTCGTTATTTCTGTCTTTATGTCTGTCTGTCTGTCTGTCTGTATGTATGTCTGTCTGTATGTCTGTCTGTAAGTATGTCTGTCTGTCTGTATGTCTGTATGTCTGTCTGTATGTATGTCTGTATGTATATATGTCTGTAAGTATGTCTAAACTGTAAGTATGTCTAAACTGTAAGTATGTCTGTATGTATGTCTCTCTGTATGTATGTATGTCTATCTTTATGTATGTATGTATGTATGTATATATATGCATGTATGTATGTATGTATGTCTGTATGTCTGTATTCATGTAGGCATGCATGCATGCATGCATGTATGATGTGTGGATGGATGGATGGATGGATGGATGGATGGACGGACGGACGGACGGACGGACGGACGGATGGATGGAAGATGATGTAAGGATGTATGGATGCATGGATGCATGGACGCATGTATGCATGTATGCGTGCATGCATGGATGCATGTATGTAAACATATAGTCATATACATGTACATATACATATGTGCTTACATGTTTTTGTTGTTGATATTGAAACTGATATTGTCACTATGATGATTGCTGTCATTAATATTCTCATGCCTGTTGCTGGTGTTATCATCATTATTGTTTCTGTTGGCATCGCTGTCACTGTCACAATTTTGTTTACTGGCATTATTATCATCATCACTATTGCTAGTGCTACTAGTTATGACTAGGATTACTACTTTTTTGACATTATTCATCATTAGTGTCATTATTATCACTGTAATCATTAGTACAAGTATTTTTTGTTCAAGATGTTCAAGAACTGCACGCCGTTGTGGCGCGAAGCACACTTCAAAGTCAAAATGCGCAAATCACACCACGTTCAGACCACTTTTGGAAGCTGAGATGTTCAAAAAGTGCACCTTTGTGGCGAAGGACATTTCGAAGTCAAAATGCGCAAACACACCACGTTCGGACCACTTTTGGAAGTTTCAATGTCGAAAAAGTGCATGCCGTTGTGGCACGAAGCACATTTGAAGTCAAAATGTAGAAAACGCAACAGGTTCGGACCATTTTTGGACATCGATAGATAGATAGACAGCTAGATAGATAGCGAGAAAGTGAGATAGATAGACAGCAAGACAGATAGGTAGACAGATAAATAGATAGATAGACATAAAGATAGACAGATAGATGGACAGATAGATAGATAGATAGATAGACAGACAGATAGATAGATAGACAGATAGGCAGGCAGATAGACAGATGGATAGATAGATAGATAGCAGATAGACAGATAGATAGATAGACAGATAGATAGATAGAAAGATAAATAGATAGATAGAGAGATAGACAGATAGACAGATAGATGGATTGACAGATAGATAGACAGATAGATAGACAGATAGATAGATAGACACAGACAGATGATTAGATAGACAGATAATTAGATAGACAGATATGTAGACAGATAGAAAGACAAATAGGTAGATAGATGGATAGACAGACAGATAGAGAGACAGATAGATAGAATAGATAGATAGACAACATGGATGGACAAGCAGATAGTCAGTAAGATAAGCGAATAGATAGACAAAAAGAAAAAATGGATGAATACGTGAATTCATCAAGAAGATCAACAAAACGTGGCACTCAAACATCGGCACTCCAACCACCTGTCGCCACCGACTTGCGCGATCCTACTGGTACTGATACTAATGACAGCAATAATGTGTAACATCATACGTACACCAGTATAATAGAATTGGAATAGCGTATGTTCTGCAAATTCTTGTGCAGATCTGAAATTCCCCCGCAGGGTGCCCACCAACAAAACGGCCGGCACCTTCTTGGTATTATCCAAGAGCCAGACAGTCACCGAGTAGCGCAACTTCTCGCTGGGGAGCACCTCATGCGGTGTGCGCCTGTCCGACCAGAAGAGCAGCAGCCGGTTCTGCTGCGGAGCCACCGTTTGACGCAAGATGTTGGGGTCGTTGGCGTCGAAGATCGCAAGCTCACCTCGAACTGTTGGTAAGGTTGTGCCCCAGTTGGACAAATTGTTGGGTTTATGGATGGAACTAGTTAGTGACTGTGGTGATTATAAACCAGCTTATAACTCTATAGCTCGGGGGGCACCACCTCGCTCAACGACAAAAATGGATGGTTAAACATACATTGAAATTGTACATTCTATCAAATATTTTAGTATTATATTACAGCCTATTAAATATATATATATACATATATTCCCCATCTTTCAGGGGAGACATTATGACCCTAACTCTGTAGGTTACAAAAATGATTCACAAGCTTGGGGCTATAGAATGAGGTTGCTGAGCTCCATTTTCCCAAAATGGCCTTAGCTACAAAATGCCAATTCATTTTCAACAACATTGATATAAGAGGAATTTTCCCTTGTTACAAAATGCCCCTTCGTTTTCAACAACTGCACATACAAGGACATACCCTTTGCTACAAAATGCCCACGTCGTTTTCAAGAACTGCACATGCAAAGGAAAATCTTTGCTACAAAATGCCACGTTGGTTTCAACAAGACTTGCATCCACCAATATCCATCAAATTTTAGCTACAAAATGCCCATTTGATTTTGATACACTCTTATGAAGCTCATCATGTTTTCTTACAAAATGCCACTGCCATTTTCATGGTTGGCTAACATGATTAAAATGATTCCTTTGTAAAATGAAATTACAAGTTTAAGCTACAAAATCTTGGACCTGGATTTCATGTCACGGTTAGCCTGACTAACATGGAAGCCTCTGTAAGAGGCACAAGGCCACAAACTTTGTAGCTTAAATTCGTAGGGGGATAATGGGAGATATACATATGCATACCCAAAGAGATAGGAAAGTAATATCAATAACATCCCGAGTCCAGCTTGTTTTCGTCAGCTTACTAGAAGACAGCCAGTAACATCCCACCAAAACAGTGTTGCCCCAGGATCGGCCATCTCCTTTTGGGGGTACTATCGACACAACTAATCAATGGTGAGTTTAAGACTTATAACCAAACCATTTCATGGGAATGTGTGGCTAAGGGAACCCAATAAATGTAATTAAGTATCTAGGAATGGATATACCTATATATATATATAAAGGATTGCGGTGCTTGAGTATTGAAATGAGTTTAATTTTACTTTATTTGAGCCACCTAGCCCTTGTAGATTATGGATCTGGATGGTACAGTAGATGGATGAGGTTATCATGAAATATGTGTATATATATAATATATACAAATACATATTATGTATAAGAGACTAATCACTAGAATGACAATAATGATACCAATAAAATGTTAGCAATATATTAATTAAGAAACGCCATCCTCATATATCCTGATACTGGCAATATTAGTATCAATATGTAACAATTCTGAGTTTGGAGGGCCAACAAAGTCAGCTAAGGTTATATAAGTTATATAGCTATCCCGGCTATCCTTTGCTATTGTCCTCGTTTCCGGATATGAGCGAAAATAGGTCTCCCAAAATGAAAATCTTGGGGTCACCTCCATCTCCTTGTTGCCAACTCTCATTCAAATAGATCCTTGGAATTTGCCATCGACTGGTGGCAAAATGAAAACTTGTCCCATCTCTTCCCTATGAATTCCCCGTTTCTGGTGGATGAACCAATGTAAAAATCGGAAAACTAATGAAACTAGACGACGGATGGCCCGAGAGCGTAGAGGAGCAGGGTCTTCTCTTGTTAGTATGGAGACACCATATTACAAAACAATACGTATATTAAAGATGTGTTATAGGCAGTCGAGAAGAGGAGTATCAAGACAATATAGCACAAGTACAAGACAATAGTTATAGTTTGCATCGCAAGCACTTTTACACACAGAAGCTTTTACACAGAGCAAGCTTTTACACAGAACCCCTTACACAGAGAAGCTTTTACACACAGAAGCTTTTACACACAGACACTTTTACACAAAGACGCTTTTACACACAAGGCTCTTTTACACGCAGACGCTTTTACACGCAGACGCTTTTACACACAGACGCTCGTACACACAAACGCTTTTACACCACAGACGCTTTTACACCACAATCGCTTTTACACACAGACAGTTTTACACACAGACGCTTTTACACACAGACGCTTTTACACACAGCCGCTTTTACACACAGCCGCTTTTACACACAGACAGTTTTACACACAGACGCTTTTACACACAGAAGCTTTTACACACAGACGCTTTTACACACAGAGACTTTTACACACAGAAACTTGTACACACAGACGCTTTTACACACAGAGGCTTTTACACACAGACGCTTTTACACACAGACCCTTTTACCGACAGCACGCTTTTACACACAGAAGCTTTTACACACAGACGCCTTTACACACAGAGGCTTTTACACACAGAAACTTTTAAACACAGAAACTTTTACACACAGAGGCTTTTAAACGCAGACGCTTTGACACACAGACGCTTTTACACACAGACGCTTTTACAGAAAGACGCTTTTACACACAGACCCTTTTACACACAGACGCTTTTACACACAGATGCGTTTACATACAGCTTTTCCATACTTCGCCGGATAACATGAAAATCGCAATTTTACCAACAGTTTTTGGCGATCGAACCTCGTTTCGTGCGAAAGGGTCGCGCGGGACAAGTTGAAATCGCAATTTTACCGCAGTTTTTGCCGGTCGAACCTCATTTCGTGCGAAAGGGTTGCGACGGGAACCCAGAAATCTTAATTTTACCTTAAGTTTTTGACGATCGAACCTCGTTTCGTGCGAAAGGGTTGCGGCGGACACCTTGAAATCGCAATTTTACCGTAGTTTTTGACGATCGAACCTCATTTCGTGCGAAAGGGTTCGCGGGACGACTTGCAAATCGCAATTTTACCTCAGTTTTTGACAATCGAACCTCGTTTCGTGCGAAAGGGTTGCGGCGGACACCTTGAAATCGCAATTTTACCTCAGTTTTTGGCGATCGAACCTCGTTTCGTGCGAAAGGGTTGCGTTTCGTGCCGTTTCGTTGGCACTGCCCCTGCCCCCGCCTTCAGAAGAGAAATAGAAAAGAAGGAGAGGGCAAGAGGGCAAGAGGAGAAGATGTGAAGATGTGAGGATGTGAAGAT
>Ga0126342_10006303_pt1 | contig 20999 bp, 13 predicted proteins | sample Cyp1metagenome_FD_92528 | JGI IMG/M metagenome (GOLD analysis project Ga0126342, IMG submission 92528) | Coral microbial communities from Lord Howe Island, Old Settlement Bay, Australia - Cyphastrea 1 metagenome | ecosystem: Host-associated > Invertebrates > Cnidaria > Coral ...
GAAGAAGAATCATGTTACAGAGATACAATGACAAAAACACACAACAAAAACGTGCACAGACGACCAACCGTCTGACGTGCACAGACGACCCACTTTTGACGTGCACAGACGAACCCTGAACCCAGGGCAGGCCTCCAAGAAAGAGCTGAGCATTGCCACTCTGCATTTCAGTCTCGAAGCTTGGCATCGTCACCTTGGCGACCGAGAAGTGAAGTTTCTCCAAGATGTGGCCTCCGAAGAAGGCTTGAAAAAATATTTCAAGGCTGGGAAACAAGCGGACTGTGCACATGGAAGCAATTGGATGCAATGGCAGCCCTAATGGATACACTGCGTTCTCCAGCAATCGGATGCAGTTGAAAGAGGGTACAGTACAAATGGTGGAACACTACAATCGAAATGCCAAGGCGCGGATCATCGCGGAATTTTCAGATCATAGCTTCTTCGGCGCAACAGAATCACTGAGCGTGTAGCCCTGCCTGTTTAGCAAGAATTTCTTGGGCCGTAGGGAAACAAACAAATATTGATTGAGAAGCAATATTTTCTGTGCTTTTATCTATTTTAAGTAAAGCTATGTATGTGCGCATATGGATAGATCAGGGTATATGAGCATACAGCTTGAATGTGGAGATGAAAAAAATATATTTATTTATTTATTTATTCATTTATTTAATGTATGCAGATATCAACATAGAATGAGCTACTAATGGTGGGTTCCATATGCAGCATCCCTGACTCCCTGACTGTTGGCGATTCTAGCGAGAAACTCTTTGGCTTCGTTCTTGATGAACTTTTGCACTGCACTCGTCTCGGTGTTCGAAAAGCTCACCATGTTGAGCCTATAGCAGCCCCCTTGAAGCACATGTAGTCAGTGCGAGCCGACATGGCACCATATAGGACGGTCATCCGAATCGGGGCATCCCCGTGGATGTGAATCACTGACCTGTCAATTTTGTTTCTTGTGGGGTGTCCGGTGAGCAGCCAAAATTGCCCGCTCGTCAGAGTTTTTGGGACCAAGCGCACTTGACTTGTTGTGACTTTTTGGAAGTTCAAATATTGAGCACCCCCAATCTTCATGAACAAAAGCATCTAGAGATGGACGCTTACCGTACTTATCGGCAAATCCATCTTACTGGGATATGTCCCAATCAAACACCTTCATAGACGTACATGGAGGTCTGGTAAATAGGGATACTCCCAAATCATCCATATTCGCAAACACCCAAAAAGGGGAGGCCTGCAAAGCCTGGCGCCCCAGTCTTCACAGATTATTCAGACCAGTCTTGACAGTGAACCTAAACCAACACCTGGGATGTAAAACATTGAGACCAGTGTAAAGTCTTGGCACGTGGCGGGACCGCAACCATTCAGGGAAATTTACTGACACTGTTTGGAGGGAGAGCCGCCCGGTGACATCGGCTGCTGGGGTCTGGACTGTCTGGATTCCCATTGCGACGCGGTCCCGGAAGAGTTGTCTCAGGAGCTATCCTTGCCAATTCCAAACGTTTCCAAAGAACTGGATGGTGTTCGTGGGTCACGGGTAGATGCTCTGAATTCGTGTGTATACCAAACAAAAAGAAAAATAGTCTCATATTTATCACGTCATTTTCGCATTGAGCCATCAAAACCATCAAATTATGTACTTACTTCGAGTGGCCCTCACCGAGAAATTGCTGTATATGGCATTCTCTCTGGCATTCTTCTTGCATGTCTTGTGTTATTGTGGCATCTTATCTGGCATTTGATCCAGCTTATTTTCTGACACGCCGTCTGGCTTTCTATTTGACATAGAGTCTGACAACCTGTCTGGCATTCAAATCGGGCATTCTATCTGACAAGCGGTCTGGCATTCTATCTGGCAACTGTTCTGACAATCTATCTACAGTAGTTTCTCCTCTAACATTCTATTCGGACAAGTAATGTCGGATTTCTTTTTCAGTGAAGCATGTCTCCGGCTGCCTCCGGGAAAAAAACACTGCTCCAGATTCGGTCCTTCTTTTTCTTCTTAACTGCTTTGCTCGGCTTGCCCTGGGAGGAAGTGTCAGCTTGGGGTCGGTTGGCCGTATCTGGCCGCTCGAATGCAGTACGTCTAAATTGATCAACCCATATCACCAAGCCAATTTCATGTCACCCATGCTCAAACTCTTTCTAATCAATGTCTAATCAATGATGAACAGGTTGTCATTCGAAAAAATGGGCTTTGTTGTTAGATCGGTGTATGCAGGTGTCCAAATATAAGCAGCTCAGGGCACCAAGAGTCACGGCCGATGGCCAAAACAAAAACGCTCCTCAGCTGGTTTCTGCATGTTCCAGGGGGCTTCAGGGCGGTCAAAGAACATGAAACTGATATACACTGATGTTCTTAACAGTTGAATATCTACATGTGTCACCTGTGTATGCACAATTCACAACAATACCTGGTGGTTGGGAAGTCGCTGGTACCTGATAAGCAAGGCTCATTGAGAAACCTCAGCATGCTTATCAGGTACCAGTGACTTCCCAACCACCAGGCATTGTCGTGAATTGTGCATACACAGGTGACACATGTAGATATTCAACAGTTAAGAACATCAGTGTATATCAGTTTCATGTTCTTTGACCGCCCTAAAGCCCCCTGGAACATGCAGAAACCAGCTGAGGAACGTTTTTGCAATGGCATACTTTTCCCATCGGTCGTGACTTTTAAAACTGCCATTCGGGCGGGGTGTGCTCGAGCCTCCAAGGCACCTCGAAATGGCATCTTCGCAAGATCTTGCCACTCCTGTCTTCAAAGGCATTGTGGTTGTCATTAATATTGTAGTTGTTGGTCCATTTATTGTCCGCCCTGCCCCCCCTAGCAGCTAGGACATGTGAGAAAACAAAGTCAAAAAGAGCAACACGAGATATCATCTATCCATCATTGTGCAAATCAAACTAGCAAAACCTAATGTCCCCAGGTTCAAGAACCGCGGCCTGCTTCAGCTGAGGTTTACTTGACAACCGCCAGTTGTTTAGATGTCCAACCGACGACCAGTTCCTGACAACTGAACAAAAGTAGGCTGTCAAGTGGGTAATCTTGCAGTGTTTATACGGTGTTGATACGATGTTTCAAATTATTGGGCCACGGTCAATATTTGGTATATAGTTCCAAGTCATCAATTTTTGAAGAGTGTACTATCGTTTTTTAGGTTTTGGATGGTTTTGGCATATATAAGCAAATGTTTTTCCAAGCCCCAGCTCAGTTTCCCAAAAATAAAGATGTCTCGAATACTACTCCTAAATTTTGGCTGTAGCTCGACATGAAATTTCATTGACCCAGCCTCAACACTTGGCAGACTTTGCATAGCGCAGCCAGTACCTCTTCAGGTCCTTATACCGGAAGATAGAAATCCGGAAAAATTGAGGGAACCCAGAGATGACACGGAGAACATTCATCAGGAGATGACATGAGCAGGCCGTCCCAGACGCAAGCCGCCCCGCCAAGCAACGGATCTCAACATCCATTGGTAGCTTCTGAAGTTCCTTTCTGATCTCGTCCTCAAAGGACTTTCGGCCCAAAGTGGCTTAGACACATCCAAATTCAAAATATAGTATCTAACACTGTCTAACTATGCACCAATGACGTGTAGTAAGGATGTTCTCCGCTCACCTTATTCCAAACTCGCATCGTAACCTGATGTTACCGAAACTTGTTTCGACCCGTCTGAACCAGTGCAACGAACTTGCCAAGTTGCTGCTCTTCACTCTGCTTTTTGAAAAGCACTCGCAGTGCCAGACTTGTCCTTGTGCCGCGCTTGGCCGGCAGCGCACATGCTGCAGCATCGGGCACCATCATACCAAGCTCCTGCAAGGCAGAGCTAGTTGATACACCTTGTTGGATACTAAATTGGCCTCATAGATTTCTTTCAAAAATGCCGGGATTGGCTGTCAGAGATTTCTCCCATGGGTACCAAAATTGCCTACAAGCCAGCAAGACAATCATCATAACAAGAACGAACAGGATTCCTTTCGAAACGAAAGGGTGCCAAGAAACCGACCTCCAGCGAGGCAATCAGGTGAGTGTGTATTCGTCGCCAACTCGCTGGAACGGGTATTCAAGAGCCAGTCAACGATTTGCTCAGCCTCAGTTCTTTTAGCGGAAGGGCATCAAACCGGGTTTGCCCTTTCCAGTTTGCCCGAAGCAGTTCGTACCAGGCCCCGTGGTTACTGAAGTAGCTGTCTACACAGAATACATGTTTTGTACATAGTCTGTGAGGCATTTCTGAACGTGAGACGACGCCCTAAAGGAAAACTGCCACCAAGAGCCACGATCCGAAACACCATTGCCAAAAATCTCATTGCAAATAAGATGCTGTCATGCGCCCGTCTTCATCCCCAGTGTAGGAGAAACACAACGTTGTCAAGGCCCCAGTGACGTCCTTGGGACGTTTCCAGTAGGAAGGTTGAGATCGGAGTTGGTTCGTCTTTGACCAATTGCCAAACACCAGAAAGTTTACACGCTGTCGCTTCTCCACAAGCTTGACACTCAGCTCTTGAATTTGTCTTGCACACTGCGTTCTGGTGCACGATTGTCTCAGTTATACCATAATTTAGCCCAGCATCGCCAAGATTGTAGCCCAGCTGATCCAAGTTTGGTAACGCTCGTTCTCCGTTCCTACACAGCAGGGCAGCATAGGGAACGAATCAAGTATTTCCCCAAAAATGTTTTCCAAAGGGTCTGTATTTGGGTTGCAAATGGTTGCGTCACATCTCGAAGGAAGGGCAAAAAAAGGTTTGGTTGCATATGGTTGCTTTGGAACCAGGTGTGGCTGCGAGTTGCCTCTGCGTTCTTCAAGTTCATTATGGTTCCAAAATTTCGAAACCACGAGTTGTCTGGGCCTCATCATCCTGTCTGGAATCAGAGAGCGTTTTTGGCGAATGCGCTGCCACTTTCCTGTCAGAGATGGGAGACCATACCAAGTCTGATGGAACAAATTCTGAAGGGTTCTGTTCACCCCATAAAAAAGGCCAATATTTCCATGTTCCCCCTGGCCTAGCACGTCGATAACCGTCCCACAGGATATCGATTCCAAACCAAAAAGCTCGCGAAGTACCCAACTGCCTTGGAAAGTTGTGGGTGAAAGATGGTGTGTGACAAAGTTGTGTGTGACAAAGTTGTGTGTGACAAAGTTGTGTGTGAAAGATGGTGGGTGACAAAGCGGTGTGTGAAAGATGGTGTGTGACAAAGTGGTGTGTGAAAGATTCGAGGCGGCGGGCGAGGAGGCGGAGGAGGCGGGATACAGAATCAAAAACAAGAACGCGACACAAAGATGTGGGGAAAAATGTTCCAAACCACCAACCAGTAATGGTATATGAATGGGATATTAATGGGATATGATATAGTTAATGACTAACCATGCTATAGTCATGGGATTTAATGAATAACTCGGGTAAAACAAGGCCATAAATTAACCAGCCATGACTGGGAATGGTGGTTTATACCACCTATGAAAATGGGTGATGACTGGAGGATGGTGCAAATCTGGTGCGTTTATGGCATTGTTTTACCCACATGCATGGTGATGTACCCTCTGGTAAACTGTTACATAACTATGGAATATCACCATTTTGTAGCTGGGTAAATCCACGAACTTTCTATGGCAATTTTCAAGTTCGCAACCTGTTTGTTTACCAGAGGGTATACCGTAGATGTTCAATGTCAACGGCTTGGGGGTCTTTCATTTTCTGGGGACCCTTTCTTCAGGCCTTGGTGCTTCAAAACACTGGATGCTCCTGTGCTTAAAAAAACGTGTGGTATCCCAACTTATGACCATCGAACAAAACTTGTTGAGGTGTGTTATATAGAGATCAGAGAATACGATGATTGAACATGATAATTTATAGTTGATTTTCCCATTAAGAATGGTGATTTTCCATAGTTATGTTAGTTTACCAGAGGGTAATCTGGTTGGTGGTTTCAACATGTTTCAACATACCCCTCTGAAAAATGATGGACGAATCGTCAGTTGGGATGATGAAATTCCCTATGGAAAGTCATAAAATTCATGTTCCCACAATGTGGGGCCCCCCAGTTATAAGTTGGTTTATAAGGCCCAGTAACTATAGTTATAAGTACCATAAACCATAGTTATTGGAGTTATGTTCACCAACTTAGCTATCTAGGGGGCCCCACTTTGCACCAACCAGATCAGTCTTTGTTGATCATCCAATTTGGGGTAGCCTATTTGCCAACGAACCCAGATTTGGGGAAATCACAATGGAAAATCCCCAGTCGTCACAAGTTGGTTGTTTCAATACTGAGCTATGGTCTAATTTCTAATCACTTGGATGATTTGGTGGTAAACTAACATAATTATGGAAAATCACCCGTTTTAATAGGTAAATTAACTATAAATCACCATTTTCAATAGCAAACTATTAAATTACCAGAGGCTATCCCCATTTTGGGAAACCTCCATTTGAATGCTTTGTTGCTTTGGGGTGTCACCGCTACGACCTTGTCCAAATTCGCGATCTCCGATGCCATCATATACCATGTTTTTTTTCTCATTATTGTGGTGAACCCAATTTCATAAAGCATCTCCAAACCCTCAATTTTTACGGGTGTTATAAACTTATAAACCATTATAAACCATCCCCAAATGGTAGATTTATGGCATTGGGTGTCCCACATGATTGTCAGTACTTCTAAGTAATTCAAAAAAGTCAAACTGTTTGGCTGACATCCCCCACTTTGTCGGACTACAATCATGTGGAAAAGGGAAACTCAATTCGTAGCTCCTGATCTCCCTATTTTTGTTGGGAATATGGATGGATAGATATGGATAGCAATAGCTCCTTTGCTCCCTAACCACTGGACAGTACTGATTGGTTACGAACAGGGTTTCTTTGGGTTCGGCCACTTTGAAACCAGTAATATCTTTTCAAAATCACCTTCAACCACCACGGATTTTCAGCATTTTACATGTGCTTCTCCAAAAATGTGGCAGCCTACACCCAAACAGCAATTTAAGGAGAAAACAATGAGGAGCAGCGAGGAAACAGTGAGGATTTTACAGGCGTGCTTTCATTGTTCAGCCACAGTGGCTGCCACAGAAACTGCGGCCAAGCGGTGGCAGCCAAAGGTGCCTCTTGCAAAACAACGTTGCGTCGCGCCTGGAGGATGGGCGGCACGAAATCCCCCATGATTTCTCCCGAAACGGTGAAGATCTCAGCGTTACATGAAACCCCAATGGCCATATCTGGAAAGTCACCATCTTTCGAAGCAATGTGATGGCCAATGTTAACTCTCAAAGCTGGCAACATTCAAAATCTATGGGCATACAAGCCAAAAAGAAATACAGGAGTGGGATTTGTTTCTCCAACTATAATAGTTATAATTGCCATAAACCATCATAGTCATCATAGTCACATCAGTTGGTGGCGTATCTGTGGATGACCATGCCTGTGACTTCAAATCCATGGTTGTGACCCATAGGCGCCATAGTTGGCTAAGCTGGGGTCGCAAGGTTAGCGATGCTTTATGATATATCGAACTAGTTCACGTATGTTTTGTTTATTATTTTTATTTTCTGAGGTTTATAAAGCAACACACATTTCGGGGGGGCACCACCTTGAACTTTGTAACTTGGATGGGTAATGAACCAACAAACATAACGTTTGGGGAGCACCACATTCCAGGCCGGTCACAGAGGCTCTTTATGAGTCTATGAGCGCAAAGAAATAGCCACTGGCTGCAGGTCCTATACTGTGAGCAGTGGGAAATATGACGACTGTATTGTTGCTACAATACAACTAGCATATATAGAGCTAGACACACTTATCACTGGTTGGTGGTTTAAACCCCTCTGAAAAATATTAGTCAGTTGGGATTATGAAATTCCCAATATATGGAAAGTCATAAAATTCCATGGTTCCAAACCACCAACCAGATCAGTCTTGTTAAACACACTAATTGTTATGTGGATCACCATGCGTTTTTTCAATGGGAATTCCAGGATCCTAAAATGGAGTTTCTGTACCATATAAGGCCATGTTTTGTGGGGATATTCCCTTATATAGGCCTTATATATGGTAGGTACCTCCAATTTAGGTTCCTGACATGGCCATTGATTTTCTTGAGCTGTTTCTGTTGCTATTAGCTACTTAAATCATCTCAAACCATCCAACTCTTCGGTCACAAACGTGTTCACAGGCCACGTCCCGACTTGTCACCCGGGGGCATCCAGTCCACGAGAGACAGGAAGTCCGGCAGTGTTGCAGTTGAGGTGATTTCTATGGCTATGAAATAGTGCTTCATTACAAGCTCAATGAGTTGGGATATGGGGCTTGAGGCAAGATTCATGGGGTCCCAAGTCCCACCCATCCCACCCGTCCCACCCCGATCCAAGAGACTGTGGGCCAGTGAGATGTTGTGAGGGATATCTCATACTTTGACCATTTTACCCATGTACAGCAGTTGTATGCAAGAGTGGAAGGAATGCCATCTACCCTCTGGTAAACGAACTAACATAACTATGGAAAATCACCATGTTTAATGGGAAAATCCACGAACTTTCTATGGTCATTTTCAATATCAAACTGTTAAATTACCAGAGGGTATCTCAGATCGTACCTACGTTAATTCGCTGCATGTCGTGTCCTGGATTGGCCCCTGGGTCCCCATCGCTGGCCCCAACTTGGCCAAACGGCAAAGACATCTCTTGCAAATGGCCAACAGCAGCACCTGGTGCTCCCAGCCGAAGGTTATCTTAATACTGGATGGTGCCCCCCAGTTAGAAGTCGGTTTATAAACCCCATTCACATCCATTAACTATAGTTCGTTATATTTACCATAAACCATAGAATTCAGCCACTGAAATAAGACAACTGAACGCTATCTTGGGGGCCCCATCCTGTATGATGGGGTATTATGTCCCAATAATTTTGTTCAGGATAACCCTCTATGTTTCTGTCCCAAGTAAGCTCAGCGGTTGAACCAGTGTTTTTTTCACGGGATTGATGAACGGATGGGGGTTGGATTCAACCAACCATTTTTCGGGATATGATGCCAGTGCCACGTTTATTTGTTCAATCACATTATTTTGATTCATTCCTAAGGCAATTGATCGAAGTTGGTTACCTCGAACAATTAGATGCCGTCGGCCATGAACAAACCTGCAGATGTATGAAGATTTGGTTCGCGTCACTGGGTGATACATGAAACATCCGAGTTCAAAAGGGTTGCCCCGGACCCTCTGGCAATTCAACAGTTTGCCTATCTACATGAGGATTTTTGATAGCGATGCTGGTTCTAAAGGGTTGGTACCCAGCAACGAAGCCTTGAAGGTAGACCCTGAACCCATCTGAACCCATCATCTCCAATGTTTTTCTGGTTGGTGGTTGACCTACCCCTCTGAAAAATATGAGTCAATGGGAAGGATGACATCCCATATATGAAATGGAAAATAAAATTCATGATTGAAACCACCAACCAGTTTTAAAATCAAGGTTGGCTTCCTTGCTAATTAAGTATTGCTTTAGCAAATGATAAGGAACCTCCGAACCTGTGGTAGGGAAATGTCGATTCAGGGCTTCCCAGGTATATGTGGAGGTTTCCTAAGTAGGGCTACCCGAAAATTATCAAAGTCCTTGAAGCATTTTAGGTGAAACATATTGACAGATATTGAAATGCTTGAGGTAAATGGGTAACATATGCCGAGTATTGATATATTTAGTCCAATATTCAAAGTCACCATTGAAGCATATTGCCCCGAAATCATCCATTTTATTTTCGGATGTTTCATGAAATAAACCATCCAGCTATTGGGGTACCAGCATTTATGGAACCCCCCATCTTGAAACCATTTGAAACCTATGGTGACTTGGGGTCCTTGCGGCCCTCCCAGCCTCTGAGATGTCCCTGGGCATGGGAGTAGACATCATCACTGAAAAAACTATAGATAACTATAGATAAATTGTGCGATAAAACACGAGATTATATAGATAGACAAACTAACCATGAACATAACATTTAGAAACAACTCTCTATATGTATATATATATATGTAATTGGCTATGGGTTCAGTTCATACCCTCAAGCAGAATGGCAAGGATCACCATGCATCACCGATTACAGTTCTTTGGTGTTCTGCTGTGAGTTAATTCAACTGGATACTTCAGGACTTCAGGACCAAACCCACAATTTCGAATGGACAGGCAGAGTTGTAATGAAAAACTCAACGGAACGAGTTCATGTCAAACTTATTTGGGCACTGTGCAAAGCGGGTAAATGGATATTCATCCCTCCCCAAACTATGGCAAAATACTTACTGGTGCTAAACGTAGGGAATGAGGGAATGATCCACAATAACTATCAATAATCATCCCATTCCCCCATTACCATCCATTCCCTACTAAGCACCAGTAAGAATAGGTTTTGATCCGTCAAATTTTAATCAGATCTATCTTGAACTCGCACACCTGCCAGGAAACATGATGTCAGGAATCCAGGAGAACAATCTTACCGGCCAACGTGTTTGGATTATCAAAACATGTCACAATGTTTGATATTTAAATTACGTTAAACCCATGTAATTTGCTGGTTGTGTTTTCATATGTCATTGCAATTATTGTGAAATTCGCATTTGCTTCGTTGACATACTCCTGTTTGTTCAACTTGTCTTTTGTTGTTTTCTGACACTTTTGGGTTTGCTTGAGAGGGGCCAGCAATGGCCAGTCATATTCCAGTTGATTCCTCGAATGGATGTGCCATGATGTGTCTGAAAATGAGGATGGCCCCCAATCGATGGCTCTCTAACAGCGAGACTTGATAACAAACCAGAGGATTCGAGGTATGTAGAGGTATATTCCATGTTCATACACCATATAATCTGGTTGGTGGTTTCAACCCCTCTGAAAAATATAAAAGTTAGTTGGGATGATTATTTCCCAAAATATTGAAAAATAAAAAATGTTCCAAACCACCAACCAGGAATTATCTTACCCAATCCTTCGATATATCCACGATACACCGGGCCAGGTTAACATAGAACCTGCTGGCACCAAAGTGGTTACCCTCTGGTAAATTAACATAGCTATTGAAAATGACCATAGAAATAGTGGATTTACCCATTAAAAATGGTGATTTTCCATAGTTAGTTTACCAGAGGGTAACATGGAAGTCGTGTCGTTGGTCTCTCCGGGGTATGGAAACACTGGCGGCACCTCTGAATCGACCAGTTTATTTCTGCGCCCAGCCTTGTTTCAAAAAAAACGATGTGCCCAGAAAAAAAAACATCGCAATACACAATGTGTGCTTTCAAAAAAAATAGTTACCCTCTGGTAAACTAACATAGCTATGGAAAATCACCATTTTTGAAGGGTAAATCCATTATAAATGGCAATTTTCAATAGCTATGTTAAATTATCAGAGGGTATGTTAATCTGAAGGGTTGTAAATGCAAGCGTTGGCCTAGCTGTTTATCACCAACTTTAACAATAAAACAATCCTATCCCATCCAATGAAATACTGGTTGGTCAATAACTAGTTCCATGAAATGGTGTATGTCATAAACCACAACCATAACACTAAACCATCAACCATCATGTATATCCTCAATGGCCATTTCAGGAACCGATTCATTGGAGGTACCTACCATATATTAGGCCATTTTAAGGCCTGCGTAAGGGAATATCCCCAGCACATATGGCCTTATGTACAGTATCTACATTTTAGGATCTTTCCATTGATATCCCATATGTCACCATTTTTAGTGGCTTTTTCTAGAGGTTAAAATAATGAAGCAGTGAAACACAATAATGGATTAATAAAAAAAATGAATCTATTTGATGGTTCAACCCACAAGTTTTACCAGTCGTGTGCTCATACAACCAAATATCCCCAATGATCTCCAATCAATCAGGTTTCAAAATTATCACTGGATATTGGGGATTACTTTTCTGGTTGGTGCTTGACCTACCCCTCTGAAAAATGATGGAGTTCGTCAGTTGGGATGATGAAATTCCCATATATTATGGAAAAAATAAAAATTTTTCCAAACCACCAACCTTTTTTTGGGGGGGACAATATGATGGATATCTGGATGCAGCTGTGGAAAAATAAAACTCCCCAATTCGTTCAATGGCACCTCCAGCTTCGCGGCTGAGCCCTCCAACGGAGACTGGACCTTAGCACTGGACAGGGGGAGATCACCAGATGGGAGTTCATCTGCAAAACTGGAACCCGACTCACCAGCAAATCTCATCAAAGGACCAACCAACCAGCCAACCAGCCAGCCAATCAAGCAGCACCGGAGGCAAGCAGACTCAACCACTATTACAAAATTTAACACGAATCAAACAGCCCAAAACAAACAATTGCACGGGGATTCGCACTCCACAGCATCTTGCCAGGCGAACATACCATTGTGGATACCGAAGATATGCTCAGTGGACTCAAGTGGGACAACAAAAACACTCAAAAGCATCAGATCCGACAGTGGACATCATGATGTCATGACATTTCTCGAAGACTTGGCAAATTCTCCCCATTTTTTAAACAAAAAAACTGGATACCCGGCCTGGTAAACGTCTACATAGCGAACTGGAAAATCACGATTTTTGATATAGGTAAATCCACGAACTAAATGGCAATTTTCAATAGCTTTTTGTATGTTTACCAGAGGGTACCTTCAGGGCTGGTTGAGGTTGGCTATCCCATGGCATGGCCACAGATCCAAGCGCCGTGGTTTTTTTCGGCCGTGATCAGGGCATTGCATGGCGTGAGCATCTCTGGGTACCGCTGGCAGCTGGCCTGGAGTGGAAAACTTTTGGGAGAAGTCATCCAAAAAAGATTCTGTGGGTTTGTGGTGAATAAACTATAGTTCGATGGGTACTTAAGAAACATTGAGAAAGCAACTACACAAGTAGTGCATGGGTGATTTAAAAAAAAAACGAAACTCGAAATGGTAGCCGTTGGCATTTGCAGTGATTTGATTCAAGGTGTACACATCGAATTCTATGAGTGGCTTTGGCATATTTTGGCTAATCTTCACTAGTTTGATGGGGCTACACATAGGTCTAACCCTTGAAAAAATCAAGGTTCTGCAAGAAACTGAACAATGTTTCTGAACAATGTTCCTTGTTCACATTGTTTGGCAATCATCTGAGCAGCCACATGGGGATGTTGTTCCCCATGCAGAACCCAAAGTTCCCCATTAGGATCCAGGTGACTGGCTTGATCTGATTTTGTGGCATGCGGCACCATTGTTCATTGGCTAAATCCATCAACCATCTGGTTATTTAACATAGCCATGGAAAATCCCTTATAAATGGAGGTTTTAATGGGAACATCATCTATAAATGGGCCATTTTCCATGGCTATGTTAAATAACCAGAGGGTAAATCCCAAATTTTCGATGTTTACGTCCTAATTCTTCAATACGGTGATTGTAAAAAAGTCCTAATTTAAGTTCTCTAAATCCCAAATACATCTACACCACTTAAGTCTAAGTCCTAATTGAGTAAGTCCTAATTGTATGTTTGAGGACTTCAATCCATCTACCCTCTGGTAAACTTTTACATAACTATGGAAAATTACCATTTATAATAGGTAAATCAACTATAAATGGGCCATTTTCAACAGCAAACTGTTAGTTTACCAGAGGCTATATCCCATTAAATCCCATTAAACCACCATTTTCCTATGGTTTTCCTATGGTTTTCCTATGGTTTTCCAGATCATTCCAGCTCTCCACATGGTTTAAGGCTGCTGAATCCCCCGATGTCCCGCCTCGGGTAAGAGCTCGACCAGGCTGGAGACCCACGTGTCATAGCAATCCGTTACGACATCTGCGCCGATGTGGGCCGATGTGGATCATAATTATGTTTTCTGAGTGGATTGTATATTTAAATATATATATATATATGTATGTATGTATGCATGGATGTATGTATGTATTGTATATGTCTATATATATATATTTAAAGAAGAACCTTTCTGTATACTATTTGACGGCCAAAAGTTCCTTCCAAATTTCCCTTACATTCCATGTCAAATACAACTACCATTGGCTCTCATATTTCCCACACCAATCTACAAAATTCAAAGAAAACTTTCAACCACATACTACATATTGCTATGTTTGATTCTTTACATTAATTTACATATTTATGGTATACAGACAGTTCTCAGAAGTTTCAAAATGCAGGAATTAAAAGAAACATCTACTACATGCTTTAATAATTTCATGTATGCGTATGTTCAAGTTGTTTTTTGTTTTACAAAAGCTTCAAATTAGAAACACATACATATATATATATGTGAAAAATGGATTCTATTCATTTTTGTTCTCGTATTCCATATAATATGTTTTTCAGAAGCTTCGAACATTCAAAATAAAAATGTTGTCAGTGAAACCTGGTAGAACACACACATACTATATATATGTATAATGTACATATATATATATATATGTTGGTAGATTTTATTTGTTTCCTCAGAAACTTCAAAAATCTAACACATAAATGATCTATATCTATTGTCTCAAAAACTTCAAGCTTCAAAACAAATTTTATTCACAACTGGTTTGAATTACAATATTTCACTAACCTGAAAATCGGTGTTATCATACCGCCGTTTGATGCCATTTGGGGGACGATTCCCCATCTATATCCATCTATAAACCACGTGTTCCATGACAGTAAAATAGTTTCGGTCAAATACTTGTGGTATCCAACAATGACTTCTCTATATAAAGCCATCGTCTACATATAAAAACCATCCATCATTCCCAAATTTATATATGAACCATATAATTATATAATAAATAATCCAGTAAATCATAATCCATTGACCAATGGCAGCTCGGCTTAAATGATATGAGCCTTGTAAACCTCCCATTTCTCCCATTTCACTCCTGCGCTTTCTTTCGCTGTCGCTAGCTTCGTCAGGAGGCTCTGAGGCAGCTGCAAGCGATCCGCCCTGGTCAGATCTGGGTCGCCCAAATGGGTTTCCCCACGAGAGGTTTTTTTTTGGGGGGCTCAAAACCAGGATGAACATGAAATCCAACGGATGGAAATGTGGGAAGCGGTGGATCTAGCCAGCCACCAAAAATCGGGAGATCAATTTTGAGCAAATCAAAAATGGCTTTGAACGGACATGAACGGAGAATCTACTTCAGAAAGTATGGTCTTTACCCCCAACGAAAAATCTCGGCTGTTCCACGTTTTGAGATTGGTGACTCTGAACATGTTCACCGGAAACCGCCATTCCAAACAGGGTGAAAATAGACAATCGAAGAGCCATCAAGAAGAGTGGATCGTAGTGGATCCAAAGCAAACACGATGAAGATCAATGAAGATCAATGAAGATCAATGAAGTAAACATAAAATAAGTTCAAATAAAACTACAATGAGATCTATATAGCATCGTTTGATACAACACTTGAGTAGCTGCATGATCAAAATTTTAACACCAGAAAATGGGATAGTCTATGATCACACAAATGGACCAAAAACGGCGGTCCTCTGGATCTTTATTTTGCCAAGAATGTCAAAACTCTACTGGGCACTACTGGTTGTTTAATGGAGGAGTCCCATACTGGATTATGATTACTGCATATTATATATAACATATGATCTTCAATATGATTACTGTATAACAGATTTTCTTCAATATGATTATCGAATTACTCCTTGTGTATACTATACTTTGGGATTCTCATGACAATAATCAATAATCATTCCATTGTCAAGATGATATTGTCACATATTGAGACAATACCCTATCATGCTGTAGCTATATGAGTTTTCAGACAAACCAAGGTGTTGAAAAAACCAATCACTTCAAGATATCAAATATATCTATGATAGTATTGTAATGTACAATCTAATCCCCCAGCTATATATATATATGTGATATATATATATATCATAAAATAGTATTATATGTGATATATACATATATCGGAAATATGTAGTGCATATAATAGCAATTGTAGTACTACCTATACATGCTATACTACAATTTATATCTATATCCATAACATAATATCTATAGCAACGTAATCATCAACTGCTTGAAGACCAGGATGTCTCTGGGCCTCTTAAGGTCTAGGTTGCGCAAAGAACAGCATGGGCAAAGGACCAGGGCGATACACCTCCGGCGGAAGGGAACGACTCAAGCTTGACCCTTACTGTTTGATGAACTAGTGGGCATACTAGTGAGAAAATGTGAGAATATCAGTGAGAACTAGAAAAGTCGACTCAACTTTTTTAGCAGGATTATCAACTAGTGATAACTATCCTATAGTTTTATATGTTAGTATATAATACTGCGAAACTTTTTTTCACTATACTGATCAACTCATGATAACTATATATCCTGCTGTAACTACGTTACCCTAGGTGATAACTCGTTTGTCAGGATCCCCGACTGTGGCATGGTCTGGTAGATCTGCGTGGCCACCACACTGAGTGCCTAACTTTTGGCACGGCGGCCCATGGGTTTTTTTACCTGGTGAAACCATGGTGTTTTACCATGGTAAAGATACAAAAAATGCAATGGAAAATCACCATTTTACCATATGTTATAGCTTTTTATAGATCAACAAACTAAATGCTCATCTGAAAAATAACTAAGAAATTACCAGAGGGTATCCATGGTAATTTAAAAGAGCTAAGTTGCTTTGGAAGTAGGATGAAGTAATTATATAGGTTCATTGTTGCTTTTTTCTGTAGATATATCAATATTAGTCAATATTATATAAATATGGTTACCCTCCGGTAAACTAACATAACCATGGAAAATCACCATTTTCAATGGGTAAATCCACGAACTAAATGGTCATGTTCAATAGCTATTTTGACATGACCAGAGGGTAATATAATATATAATTGGGCAAAAATAAACAAACCAGTTAGGGTTCGAAGGAACATCTCAGTTTTGAACCTAGTCACCTAGTCTTTTATATATATAATATCTTATAGCCGAGCCCGTGAAAATGCATGGTTCACAATGCCATGAGATCTTCACATTTGAGGCTGTTGCATCTAGAATTAGAGTTCATACTTGGTAGCATGAATTCACACTTACAAGGTGGTGCCCCCCAAGATAGCTAAGTTGGTTTATAACTCCAATAACTATGGTTTATGGTACTTATAACTATAGTGAATGGGGTTTATAAACCAACTTATAACTGGGGGGCCCCACCTTGTAGGAATTTGATTTATGACCTAGACTGGAGGCAAGCTGGCAAGTCCTGAAGCTTCAGGCTGGTTGGCGATCAAACACCCGGGGGCAACTTGGGGTTGCCAATGCATCCATGGCCTCCACACCCATATCTTTCATTGGCTTGGCTTAGGATCCGATCCCCAAATATACCAACATCAAAAACCTGCAATTTTTCACGTCTCACCAAAACTTCTGGCCCAGTGCATATTTTTTTTGACCTACACTTGTCTTGGAATACACCAATACAACCCTTGCGTTAACAATTTTGCGACTTACGACGTGGTACTTCGGTACTTGGATCCCTCGCTGCGACGATTGACAGCGAGTGGGTGAGACTAGAACACACCTCTGTGGATGGCCTTCGAAGTGCGGGATGATGTTTCTCACTATGACACCACTGGATGGCCAGCCGATTCTGTTAAATCCATCTTTTTCGTCAGCAAATCGTAATGGTTTCAATGTGTAATTAAATATATAATCTACAAACAGCCAATAGGTTCATCGCCAGCCGATAGCTGGACATTTTTGTTCATCATGAAACCACAGTCAGAAAAACAAGGTCCAGAATGACAGAATCCAAAATTGAACAGAAAGGATAAATACCGTAACTTTGTTTGCTATATTTGCTATAGCTATCTATACTGGTTGGTGGTGCGTTTTAAGCATCTTGAATAATGATGGACTTCGTCAATGGCTTCCGGATGACATCCTCTTTTTTTTTGAAATGGGACATTTTTCAAATCTTTGAAAACACCAACCAGGATATAGCTCTACTATAGCTCTACTCACCGGATGTGAAACCAAGGAGTCCAACCATCCATGGTGATACACTGGAAATTGGGATCATTTGGATCCACATTTATGCTCTGTCAACATCTCTGAACAGGATTGCTCCAAACTATGATAGGTAAAATTGGAACCCAAAATAGGTGATTTTACTTCTTTACAATATATATATATATGTTAACATTTAGCCAATTTACCCCCAAACATATCTGGACCTGAACAACAGCTCAGTTTTTTCTCTGGTGGATTGACGATTGACTGGCAATACGGATGCTTTGTCAACACAGAAAGACACAAGCATGTACCCTCTGGTGAACTAACATAGCAATGGAAAATGGCTATTTATAGTGGATTTTCCCATTAAAAATGGTGATTTTCCATTGCTATGTTAGTTCACCAGAGGGTAGTCAAAACGAGAACAGCTCCAGATCCTTTGGTGCCATAGGAATCGATAGGCAACAGTTCAACACATCTTCTTGTGCACAAAGGCTCAAGTTGCCACAGGGCCAATGTCCAAAAAAAAATACCTGCGGGTATTTCTCACCCCACTAAGAGGTGTTCCACCCAATGCTTTGCTGATGCTGTGGGCAGTTTGGACCTTATGGCAATCTTGGATTGACCTTGTACACAAACATCACGCCTAGATAGCCAAATATTCATTCATACAATCGTCCTTTGCTTCAAATGATATGCTTTACATCCCACCTTGGATATCTACATTTTTTTCAGTATACTACATGGGCATAATTAAGTATACTCTGTGCATATAGTATCATATAGTCCTATGATGTTATATGCCTAGCTGATAGATTTCTATGCTTAAATCGTTCCATGTTCTTTCCATCGAGGCCACCCATCCCGGGCCACTAATCGAGCCCTCGTCGCAGCCGCTTAAGCGGGTACCTGGAGCCAAGGAGCCACGGTGGATTTTAATCCACGGTGAACACAGGGGAAAACGTCGTCGAAATTGACACATGATGATTGCCTAATACGAGGTATTATTTCCCAAAATGAGTGGAAATTGTCCAAAAAAAATGGATTCCAAAGTATTGTATGGATTGCTGCAATAATCACGCTAAGACTTCCGCATACCATTTTCACGAGCGTTTTCATCAGATTGCCTTAGGAAAAACGGGAAAAGCATGGAAAAGCCATGCCGTAGGTCTAGTATTGGTTTTATCACACTACCCTGCGTGAAACACCTACGGAAGAAATTCGCATCGCCCAGCTGGGCTGGTTGTCTCAGAGGAACATGATGGATATGATGGAGGGAAATTGCTTTCTTATGGGGAAAAGTGGGTGTATATATATATAATTATATAATCATGTGTATATATATAAGAGTGTAGAGGGAGAAAAACTTATCATTTTTTCCCATCAAAGAGGTTATCCTTTGTAGTGGCTTGGAGCAACCCTGCTTGGTCGACCGTGCGGTTTTTCTCGTCTCAAACAAAGCCATCTCCAACAAAGGGTGCCCTCGTAGTTGGTCTGTGGCACTACCTTCCAACTATAGAGAGACATCATGGATCATCATAATACATCTACGGGCAGGAATGAGGGTTGTCCCGGAATGGTCGTATGAACGTCAGTGGGAGGCCTTTTTCTCTGCGCAGGCGCAGTGTTTTATGATTGTGGTACATCAGTGGGTTAGCGTGGTCTAAGACGAACTTTTGGAAATATCAGTCAGAAAAGTGAACCCTCTGCGGACTTCACGTGTTTCGGCCATTTCCACTTGTTCAATCTCTTTCACTTTTTTGGCGAGTCCGGATTTTATAACTTATGTAAACCCTAAATGAAGCCCCTAATAGAAGTATGCGTGTATGTTCCAAGGGGCCGGGGGGTTTTATAACTTATGAAAACCCTAAATGAAGCCCCTAATAGAAGTATGCGTATATGTTCCATGGGGCCGGGGTATCTTATAACTTATGTAAACCCTGAATGAAACCCCTAATAGAACTATGCGTATATGTTTCATGGGGCCTGGGGATTTTATAACTTATGAAAACCCTAAATGAAGCCCCTAATAGAAGTATGCGTATATGTTCCATGGGGCCGGGGTATCTTATAACTTACGTAAACCCTAAATGAAACCCCTAATAGAAGTATGCGTAGGACGTCACTCTTGTTATGACAAGGAAATCCCCTGGCACTGGGATAATGGAACCAATGGGTTGCTAGCTGCTAGCTCCGCTCTCGGGTATGGCCCTCCCCTGGTTGGTGGTTGAGCCCTACCCCTCTGAAAAATATGATGAATCGGCAGTTGGGATTATGTATATGGAAAGTCATAAAATTCATGTTCCAAACCACCAACCAGTTACCCTCTAATCAAGCGTGGCTGGAAAATCGGAAACTCCTTTACAAATAGACGCTTTATCGCTGGAAAAATCGTAGATGTTCCCTGGGATGATCCTGAAAAAGTGGTGCAGAAACATCCATGGTCCAACAGTTCAGAACACAGATCATAGTGTTAGGATATATACATATATATATATATATATAAATATTACATATATATATGTACATACATACATACATACGTACATACATTACGTACATACATTGCATACATACATTACATACATACATACATTACATTACATTACATTACATTACATTACATTACACTACACTACATTACATTACATTACATTACCATACATACATACATACATACATACATAACATACATACATACATACATAACATACATACATACATACATACATACATACATACATACCATTACATACATACATACATACCATTACATACATACATACATACCATTACATACATACATACCATTACATACATACATACATACATACATACATACATACATACATACACACACATACATACATACACACACATACATACATACACACACATACATACATACACATACATACATACAAACATACATACATACAAACATACATACATACATACATTACATACATTACATACATTACATACATTACATACATTACATACATTACATACATTACATACATTACATACA
>Ga0126342_10006304_pt1 | contig 20999 bp, 24 predicted proteins | sample Cyp1metagenome_FD_92528 | JGI IMG/M metagenome (GOLD analysis project Ga0126342, IMG submission 92528) | Coral microbial communities from Lord Howe Island, Old Settlement Bay, Australia - Cyphastrea 1 metagenome | ecosystem: Host-associated > Invertebrates > Cnidaria > Coral ...
CCTTGAAAAATGCCTACGCCAATCCTACGCAATCCTTACGCCAGCCAGGTAAAACCACACCAAAAGCAACATCCAGTTTACACTCTATATAAACCCTTTTATATTAAAAAAAAACGTAGCTCACATGTATACTTAGCTACTTAGAAACCAAGTTGTTCCATCATTTTTTTCCATCCTTTTCCAACCTGTGCCGTGGCCGTGTGCTGTTGGCGAATTTTAAGAACGAGACATCGACGATGGCAGGCTGTTGGCGACACTGAAGAATCTGGAGCTGGAAGGCCTGGCTGTGGCAACTGCCTGGTGCGGTTTGATGATTATCATATATTATCATTTACTTCATTTAAGCTGTTTATGGCTGTTTATGGCTGTTTATGGCTGTTTATTGCTATTTATTGATGTTTCATGGTTACTAATTACCATCTGTTCAGGGATATTAGATGTTATTAGTTAGTTACTAGTTACCATTGGTGGCATCCTTTAAGCCTGTTGAAATTCGTTCAAAACTTGGCTCTGAGACCGTTCCTGGATGTTCCTGGCCTTGACCAAGGGTGTGGGCGACACCGAGGGCTTGTTGTGGCGGCCCCATTCCAAGATGCGCGTTCGCTCATTGGTGGATGTGACCTCATGCAGGACAAAATAACGAGAGGAAGTCACAGAACCACATTTGGGGGCATGATTTGCGGCATCAAAACCAGCTTGGAGATGTCTCAAGCGTTTCCTTACGCTATGTCATAGTCTTCAAGTACCTCACGGAAATATACGGAAATCACTTCAGAATCTCCTCAAAAAGCAAGGAACAGGTAAGCACAAGGCTCCGGCATTCTTACTACAATGTTGACAAACACATTGCAATACTCTGAAGTTCCCATTTGCACAATTATATCATATCAATTATCAATTATCAACTGGATGTTACGAAATCTGATAGTTTGGCCCTCACAGTCCCGGACAGAAGCTCTGCTGTGGGTTGTTCTGCAACTGCCATTGCCAATGCCTAACATCACTAAATCAGAGGCACATTTCGACATTTCGCATGTTTCTTATTCTTTCTTTACTTTGGTTTCTGACGCTTCATTCATCTTGATTCAATAATTTAATTGTATTAATATATATTATATTATGATTTCATCACTCGAGATTAAAGATTGTGTCACATCACATACTCGAAAATTCGACGATGTCCTCATCTACCAAACTTCTCATCACATTTCTCACGACTCCTTACATCACTTATGTATACTTGTCTCACTTCTCCATGGTTTTCCGGTGGTTTTCCCACACCTGGAAGGCTTGTGCGAAACGCTCCGCACGTGCGATATTCCACAGGTGTCGGTTGTAGACCTGGCGCATTTTCGCAACTTTTCCCATGGAACTCCCATGGATTTCATCCCCAAAAAACCGCCAGCAGGGCGATGTATCCCTGTAATCCTCCACTGGTGCCGGGCATCTCCTGGGCAGAAATTTTGGAAAAAAAAGTGACACTTTTAATGTGAGAAATGCCTTTTGAAGAGCTGGGAAATAATATGTTGAACTATAATGTAACATCATGTTTCATCATGGATACTGACCACCACTGAATTTCTCAGTTTCAGTTTCTGGAAAACTGTTAGCCGTCCATTGCTGCCAGGCTTGGCCAACCTTGCCTGCATCTCACAGGTAATGTCGAACAAAGCTGCGGTACGTTCAAGCTCCACTTGCTCCACACGCAAACCCTGACAGATCTGCCACAAAGCCGACATATGAAGAAACACAAGGCACACAGCTGACCTGCTTTGATGCGAGAAACACAAGGCACACATCTAAAAACACACAGCTAAGACTAAGATGAACCATGGACCTTCATTCAAGTTCATTGGGCACAACTTTTAGTTCTAAACCTGTGCCTCCATGCTCCAAGAAATTTCATCTTTGTCCTTGCACGACATCGGATGAAACGGCACCCTAGGACCGTGCGAATGCGTCACAACATGTCGATTCAAGATATGCCAGGCGTCAACTTGCATCAACTTCAGACTTTGAAGCCAAGAAAAGTCACTTTTTTGGAGTTTCCTTTATGGTAAGGCACAACATCTCTCAAAATCATGAGCTCCTGCAGGACAAACATTGCTGGAATGGCAGCAGCATCCAGTTCCGCTGCCTGAATCATGGATTGAGATGGACGAGATGATAGGAGCAAGCCTCAAGACCTATTGAAGACGGGAGATTGATAAGATCATGAGAGAGCATAACTTTAGTGTAATTTGTGTAAGTTTTGTGGCATTTTTCGTGGCATTTTTTCTGATGTTTTCACTGGAAAATCCTGTGGCTCAGTGTCGTGAGTAGATTTCACTGCGCACCTCAAGGACCACGGCATACGGGACCTGAAGACTTCCCAATGACTTCCCCTATGACTCCAAACCCTTCAAGTGCACACTGAAAATATCATGAAAACGTCACAATGACAGCATGACAAGATGACACTGATTCGAAAGTGCTTCAGAACTGCTTCGGAAAGAGCTGTGAAACTGTCCACTGGGCTTGGCTCCCAGGCTGATGAGTGCTTAAAGGCTCCCAGCACTGTGTCCCGTAGGCGTTGCAGCAGATCCTATGGGAGCCAATTTTCTATTTGTTGTTTCAGAGTTTCTTTGGCTACTCAGTGATACATGTGAGCTATGTGATACTAAGTATATGTTCTGAATTTTCGTCATGGGATTGCAATAATTGATGCGATGCAATCACCAAGTTTGTTTAGGGCCCCAAAATATCCCCCAGCCATCTGATTGCCATGGCTCCTCAAAGGAACCACCCAGCATGGCCACTCGGAAGATGACGGTGTTCCTGGTGATGTCTGTGGTCGTGGGATGGAGATCGGACATAGACCCCCAAAATTGTCGATTGAATTTTTATAGGACCAACGTGATGATACACATGATATAAACTGATAAACCACTGTAAACCAATATAATCATTTTTTAATGAGGGGCAAGCCAATAATAACCCTTTTTCAATGAGAGGATTTCAGGGTCTCCTAGTTTCCAACCGAAACACGACCGATACGATACCCGATCAGCACGACTTTTTATCAAGCTGAGGGATCAGCACAAAGTAACCGATCAGCGGCTCAACAGCAGGCCTGACAGTGGGCAAGACATCTGTTGGAATCGGTTGTATTTGAGTGGTATATTACGGTGGTATATCTGTTGCGTTCTGTTGAATCTTCCAGAAAACTCTACAGTTAGTTCCATGATATTCCATGTTCCATTCCAGAAAACAATAAACAGATATATAGACAGTTAGTTTCATGTTCCAACATTTCCAACTTTTCTCAGAGGATCCAACCATGGAGGATGTACCATGGTTCGATAGAGATTTACCATATGGTTTTTCTCATTATTTACCATGGATTTACCATCAACATGAGGATCAACATCCTGGTTTTTCTCATGAATCTGCCATAGATTCTGAGGATCTCACCCATTGCGATTGGCCACCGGTGAAGCAATGGCTAAATCCATGGCACCACCATAGCGACCCAGGACCAAGGCGAAGATTCCCAGAAGAACCGAAAACAAAGTGGCACCTGGCTGTCACTTGAATGTCACTTGAATGTGTCACTTGAATGTCACTTGAATGAATGGTGAATGAATGGTGAAATTTGGATAGAAAAATATATAACTGTGCCTTCAACATCCAACAATTTCATGTAAATGGATAGAGATGGTATGAAATAGATGGTAAATAGTCATCCACTATCCACCTCTTATCTTCCAACGGTGGAGAATCGATATGGCACCTTTGGAAACTTCCGTTGGGTAACCGCACCTTTGGCTCGGGCCAAGCTCCGAAGGCGGTTGGCCAATGCTGGCTGGAGTTGAAAAGGCACCTGGATAAAATCAGCTGCAACATCAGCTGGCTGTTTGGAGAACATAAATGGAGAACATCAATAGTCTGTCATGTTGGTCAATGGAACTGCAGAGATGTTGAGATACACAGCAAAGATTCCAACCCATTGGAACCATTGGAATTCTGTTGCAATAAACCGCCATGGAACATATGTTTCTTTTTTTGGGGGGGTGCACCTGACCACCATCCAAGGGTAGTGTTGCTGGCCGCGCATAGTCTGTAGGCACCTGCGGTTCGCCGACTCATTTCCAGAGAGCTGAGATGTCCAGCAAAGTCAGCAAATGCCAGGTGAAAATATGGTGAAATGCTGTAGGATGTTAGTTGAGATAGTATGGGATAGTAGTCTGAGATAGTATGGGATAGTAGTCTGAGCGCCTGCAACGCTGGCAAACCTTGCAGTTGAACTCGCCAATATTCCAGTTCCTTCTCCATGCGCCCCTGCGTCGTGGAAACACATCGAAAGAGCTTTGAGGATTCTGAAATTTCTGAATGAAAGAGAATGACATGTTGGTTTCATATTGCGTTGATTGGCTTTTCACAGTTTTCACATTGAACTGGTTCTAAATTACTAGTTATGTGGTCCCATCAAACAACTTTGCAGGCCACGAGCCTGCGCCATCCACTGTCGCTGCCAATAGGCAAAGTCTGCATATTGCATCGACAACGGCGGTAGCTGAGCTGCCTCGGACAAGATCAACTCTCCACGAGTTCTGTTTGGGAATTGATGGAATTGTTTGATGCTTCACATTATCAAGGACTTTTTCTGTAGGCCTTTTCAAAGATCTGAAACATTCTGAAACATTCTGAAACATTCTGAAACATTCTGAACCGATCCCTGCCAGTTGCACCTGCTTCAACAACTGCTGATTGTAGGCAGTGCTGAGCTCATGCCTGACCGCTCCAATCATCTCCAATCATCTCCAATCCACTAGGAACACATTTTTGCTTCCGCCTGAAGATGGCCAACGATCGTCCATCCGTCACCGAATGGTGCATGTTGATCAGGAGGAAGTGAACGCATGGCTCCGAATTCACCTGGGAGGCGGAGGATATGCGAAAATGATGAGAAAATTCAGCTGGGGATTCGGCAGATTTCGATGGATGGTGAGAATCCCCAATATCCCCAAAAATACATAGTGGATATTGATAGTAAATTATAGTGGATAGTAAAACATCATATAAATTATTTTTTCAGCTCATCTAATAGTGGATATTATAGTGGATAGTAAAACATGTAAAACATTTTTTTTCAGCTCATATAAGAAAATTATTAATCAATCAACAGGCTTTGGATAAGGAACTGACCATTCGGACCTCAGACCTTGGATTTTTACCACAGTGGAAGACATCTCAAGAGATCCCATTTTTGCACCTGAGACGCCAAACATGGAAGAAACATATTCTGCATCCACAAAAATAGCACATATTTGGAATAGAAGGACAACTTTCTAAAATCATCTCAAATCATCTTAAATTTGGCCATATTTGGCCCTTGGTCAAAACCCCAGATTCTCATCATCCAACATGATCCAACCCTGGAATCCAACCGTGGAATCCAACCCTTCCAGACCTTGGCCAAGATCACCCGGATCAAAGGATCATCACGAAGATCGAATGGCTTTTTCACCTGAGCCGATGTTTGAAACGAGTCGGCTCAAACTCAGCAATACGATGCAACTGCCAGAAAAATAGGGCAAATGCTGAATGACTTGAAACTGTGAAAGTCACAATTTTATAAACCCTCAATGTTTATATATTAACCATATATTAACCATATATAAACATATATATAAACCATATTTATATTTAAGTAATTTTCACCATTTTTTTAACCACCCTCAATGTCAAAATGTTCTGCCTCCTCCATGAGCCAGGTCATGGTGGTCTCCACCGTAGACCTGAGCTTCAGCAACTGCTAAATTTGGACACCATCAACCCCAAAAATAGAAAACAATCTCAGAAAAACATAGAAAAACCATGTTCAGAAAATGACAAACACCCAATGTCCCACTTTTTTGGCTCTCAAAAAATGCTGATCCAATGAATCCAATGTGATTTTTCGCGTGATTTTTCCTGGGATTTCCATGATCTCGGCTCCTGACCCCCTTGGGTCTCGGTCCCTTCCATCGCCCAAGGACAAACTGCTGGTGCTGCACCTGGGATCAACATGGATCACCGAGACCGAATCCTTACGAATGCAGGCTGTTGACATGTCATTGATTGATCATATTTATCATATATGATATATATATATATATATGATATATGTATTGATCACATATTACGAGAAATGTTGGATGACAAACTTCCTGGTTGCCATGATGTCAATTTCTCAATCCATCAGATCTCCATAATTCTGGCATCATTTCACCATGGATGTTTCGTCATTCCACCATTTCTGCCACCTTTGGGCTTTGGGCATCTCCATAAGTGGCAGAGCCTTGGCGGCAAACCATGTGAAACCATGTGAAACCATGTTTTTAATCATGTTAGAAAGCACAAATTCTGATTCTGCACCTACACCGATGACGGGACACAAAAACGTGACCTGACCACTTCGCCAGCTCCTTTAGCTCCCCTCTCTCACTTCCCAAACTGGTGACCTGTCCTGTAGTGCCCAATGCTTCAATAGCCATTCAAGACTTACAACCCCAGAAATATCTAAACTTCCACATCTTGCACATCAAAACGAACCATTTTTCTATAAGTCTTCAACCCTTAAACGCATGTATTTCCCATGTATTTAGTATATTTTAACATCACTTTCACCAATCTTTCCATAGTTTTTTTGTATGTTTACCAGTGGATTTTCCCATTGAACATGGTGATTTTCCCATTGAACATGGTGATTTTCCCATTAAAAATGGTGACTTTCCATTGAACATGGTGATTTTCCCATTGAAAATTGTGACTTTCCATTGAACATGGTGATTTTCCATACATCACCAATCTCAACCCCCAGCTGAACCCTTGGGCCGCGCCACATCTTGCCGTGGCGACCGCATGGGGGGCGAGTTGTAGCCCGGAAAGGCTGGGGACCAGGACGGGCGCCGCGCCGTGCCCGTGCCCGTGCTGTCCTTGGGAATATCGATGGATTTCGTTCGTCTGTGCCACTGTGCTATAGTTTAGTGTACTAATTGACAATGGATATATCTATCTATATATATATACTATATTTATATATAATATACATAGTATCTAATAGTGCAATGCAAGTCTCTGGATTACCAAGTATTTATGGTGTATTACACCATGAACATCTCCATGATATCCCGTGAACAGATGGGGAGATCACAGGATATTGCGAAGTATCAATGCTGGGTCAACCATAATTATACGGGACGTATACATTACCATCTTTTTTTGGAGGGGATATTTCATGGGATATAAGAGGATGAAATCCTGGGACATAATTCATATAATGATGGGATTTATACCCTCTGGTTATTCAACATAGCCATGGTATAGATGGCCCATTTATAGATGATTTTCCCAGCTAGACACCTCCATTTATAGGGGATTTTCCAATATTTTCCATGGCTATGTTAAATAATCAGATGGTAATTTATATAATGATGGGATATAGCGGGATAGGATATTTGGGTTCGTCCAAACATGGAGGATGGCCATCCACCAAGGATGTTGATCTGATTTGATCTGCATCTTGCACTACAAATCTTTTAAGCCACCGAAACATATTCCGTTTGGCCACCCAAGCCATACTCTACCCAGGCAAGCTATGATGTGGGGAATTGTGGGGATCATTCCAGACTGGAACGAATATCAAACATCTGGAATTCAAAATGTACCAAACTTGGATGGCTTACCAAGAATGATTCACAAAAATATCATGTCTGGTCTCCTGGGTTTGAACTTTTACATCTAAATGATGACTGATTGATTCATGACTTGGTTTCAGTGGATCTTAGATGATCTTAGAGTTATTGATCATGCAAAGTATTGGAAGCTAACTCCAAACATGATCAACACTTCACATCTTTGATTTCTCCATTGGTGACTGATAGACTGAGCACCAGACTCTTCGACTCCTGACCCAACAGGATAATTAGTTAGCATTATATGATATATGATGATATATGTATATATATATATATATATATATGAATCTGATATATATATATATTATATACATATATTATATAACAAGAAATGTCGAACTTCCATGTCTGTGTGCTTTTGTGGTGAGATCGAAGTAGTCCTTGTCTAGATCAGCTTCCCGCGTGAAGGATATCATGTCATGTGAAAGGACATTGCACTAGCACCATATTACTCATATTATTGTACACCATTTCGCATACTGGTTCATAATTTTCTTATTTCATATTCTTTGTCATGTCGGACATTGCACAACCACCATATTACTCATAATATTAGTGTACACCATTGCATTTCTTTGTTGGAACATGAAACAAACATTTCGCACCTGGCAGTCGTCAGCATGTTACTGCTGCCCGCTCGATCCATACGCCTTGGTGGATCTGGAGGTTGTCCCCAGACTGTCGTCCAATGTTGGGACGTTGGTTAGTTCAACATGGTAAACGTACAAAAAACTATTGAAAATAGCCATAGAAATAGTGGATTTACGACCATTCAAGATGGTGATTTTCCAGTTCGCTTTTTGTATGTTTACCATGTTGGTTAATGTTGGTTCCGATGGTGCTGATTTCCCATGAGGATCACATGAGGTTTTCTGCGATCTCAGCTCATCACGAGAGGCGCGAGTCCACTCGGTACAACTCTGGCTGCCCTAATCCGCTGATTTTTTTCGATCCATTGTCAAACACAAAGAATCACACACAAGACACAAAAGAGGAGCCGGAATGGAGCAGTAAAGATGGATAAAAAGGCCCAGTTGGTGGAAATCGGTGGAAACATCTGGAAATCATCTTTGGATATCTTTGGTTGATGTTGGTTGGGTTTCTCTGATCCCAAGAGAAATCATCGCATCTGTCGCATCGGTGCCTGGGGTGCGATCTCTCAAGCGTGTAAGCCTCGGTCGACCGTTTCCAAGAGGAGTTCTGAGATCGCCCAGTCCGTGTTTTTTTCCATGAATATAATATGTATATATATATATATATTACTATACATTAATATCACTAATGGTTAATATATATATATATCACTACTAATGGTTAATATATATTACCAGTATTAATCATGTTTTAAACTATGCTTTGCCTATAAATGTGCTCATACATTTGATCTGAATTTGATGATTTTGATCTCATTTCAGCTATGTTCAATGATTTTGTCAATATTGACATATATTGATGTCATTTCAGAAATTCACCTATATTTCACCTCAACAGTCAACCCGGCCAAGCCGCGTTTGTGGTCGCAGCTGGTGGCGAACAGGAGCATCCTTGGGACCCACGGTCGTTTCATTTTTCATCATCCGCCACTATGGAGACGCTGCTATGGTGCTGTGCTGTTCAGCGCTGAGACTGCAACGACACCCACGGAGCTCCAAAATTCCATGTCATAGCGAAATTCACCGATGGGGGTGGTGACCTCAAGAATTCTCTCGATTTCAACTGTGATTTCAAGGGATTTCAAGGGATTTCAGTAACATGTTGCCTGGACCACTGCAGGCTCGCCATCAATGAAATCCCGAAGCAAGTTGCCTTAGCCACTCATGATGAACATCATATACCCTCTTGTAATTCAACCTATGGAAAATCACCAGTTTTCATTGGTGAATCAATGGTGAATCATCAATGAATGGACCATTTTCTACAGCTATGAACTGTTCAGCGTTTCTGAGGGGATTGCTCCGCAGAACATCGTGTCTTGCGATCACCTCGTGGCGGAAAAACATGGTTCAACTGGAACTGAGCAGCGTTCAAACCAATCAATATGTGGGATATAATGGATATATATATATATATTATTTTGATTGTATAACTATATATAATCCATAAAACTCCCTACAAATCCTACAATCATACACAATCATACACCATCATACACAATCATACACAATCATACACAAGCATGTTTCATAATATACAATCATATACAATCAATCAGAGGTTTTTTTTACACTGCTCTGGACTGGTCAGACCAGAGGAAGCTCAAAGGTCCTGACTCGCTCTATGGCCGCGGCGAATGCAGCACGGTCGAGGCTTCCTTCTAACCTGGCGACGAATGCTAGCGACAAATCCAGCAACGACTCCGTCCGACTTCTTGGGTTTTTCCCGTTCTACACCAGGGATTTCGTTGGAAGGCATAGGAAAATTAGGAAAGGACTTAACAGACTGCTTGAGATGTAGATCACTGTAGATCTTTCAACACTGAAATGCAGGCTGAAGCGGCTGAAGCATCAAGAGACTACGGGGACGAGTGCTTCCCTTCCTTCGATCTCTCAAAAACCATCAGTGTTGGCGTTGCCAAACAGTCAAGTGGTGCATAAAAAACTTCTTTGGGCTTTTTACGTGACATATAGTGACCCTTTAATAAATTTAACGCGTTTCAATATGTTTAAATGGAATGCTGGCCTAAAAAGCGGTGAGCCCAAAACCATGGGGTTTCGCTTTCCAATGGCTTCATGGTTTTACGGAGCTCCACTGGCTCCACAAATACCATGATTTCCAGCCTGAGAAGCAATGGCGAGTTGTAGGCAGGGCTTCCAGGTTGCAGTTCCTGCAGAACCAGCCTTAAAAAACACCAGAGGTGATCGATCAAATGAGTTAGCCTCTGGTAAACATACAAAAAGCTATGGAAAATGGCCATTTAAGGCCATAGAAATAGTGAGTTTTCCCATTAAAAATGGTGATTTTCCATAGTTTTTTGTATGTTTACCAGAGGGTAAATGATGTCAAAGAATTCTCAAAGATGTGTGCAAAAATGTGACGACTTGGATGTTGAATATTGTTGAATGATGTTTTTCGTGACTTGATGACCACTTGACCACTGCACTTCATTCATCATTCCACGCTCAAAGTGAATATCTCCAGACTCCAACAGACTCCACCTAAATCAGTCTGATCAGTCTGCATATCTCCATATTTTCATCAGCCGAGCATCATATGTTCTTGGCCCAAGCTGGCCGGCATCAACCCGTCCAGCGGCGCTGGGCCCAACGTCATCACCTCCCGGGTGGTGCTCAACAGCATCGCCAGGGAGGAGGCCGATGGCGCTGCGTAGACTTCGTCGAACTGCAAGGCCGAAGCCTCGATTCACAGGGCCCCTCAGTTAGTATGGTTAATATATGTTAATACAGTATATGATGGGTTAATATATTATGGCTAATATTGAGATATTCCATGATATTCATTGATATTCATTGATATTTACATTAATATCATTAGTTCATATTAGTTCTATATGTAGATTCAATAGTTTTCAGTCATAGTCATGGCTTCTCATTATATCATGTTATCTGATGGTACGTCATGGTCATCTGGTCATTCATTGCTGCATCGCTTTTACATTGTTGTCTATTCATCAGTGTCAACAGAGGTTGAATTTAAGCACCGCAACGCCGCAACAAATTAGGCACAGCACAAGACTAAATCAACCGATTTCTTCAGTGAAATGGGTCAGTCAAGAATGCAATGTGCAGTCCGGAAAAACAAAAACATTCAAAAGAATCAACATCCACAAACTGCACAAACATCATAAACCCATATAAACCCATATAAACCCATATAAACCCATATAAACCCATATAAACCCATATAAACCCATCAAAATCATACAAATTCCACACCATTATTTATAGGAAACATCAACAAATCGATCCAATTTGGGTTTTTTTGGCCATTGGATAAAGCTGCCTCTGGAACTTGCGCTCGTAAGGCTGAAAGCAAAGCTGCGGCTTTCAATGAAGTGCCTCCCAACCTCGTTTCTCTTTGAAGGAACTCACCAATCTCACCAGTCATTAAACACCAAGAAATCCATGAGAAACATATGGCAGTGTGTCAAAACCTTGTACCCCTGGTGAACATCAAAATAGCTGGTAAATGGATGTTCATCCCACTAAAAATGGTATTATGTTTCTAATATGGGTATGGATCAATACCTATGAAATACCATTTTTGGGGGGATGAACATCCATTTTAACCCAGCTATTTTGATGTGAACAGAAGGGGTACTATTGGTTTTGACACACTGCCATATGAGAAACATATGAAACAACTGGTTTGGACTTTGGACTCTCTCTTTCGGTTGGTTTCAGGTTGCGACGCGAAGAAGTCTGCATGCACAGAAGTGCATTCGGGATCTCGCCTCAAGACCTTCAGCCAAACAGAACATGAATATCTAGAAATACCCTCTGGTAAACTAACATAGCTATGGAAAATCACCATTTTCAATGGGAAAATCCACTATAAATGGCCATTTTCAATAGCTATGTTAAATTACCAGAGGGTATCTAGAACTCATTTTTCTGGTTTCCTCTGGAAACTTCCTTCGTCTCCACCGCTTTAACACTTCATTTTTACAAACCTTCCAGCTGTTTCCAGCCATTTCCACCTGACAAAAGGCCACCAGCAATTTCTTCTCCAAGGGAGTCCTTGGAGCGACTGTGTCCTGGCGCGCATGAGCGGCTCAACGGCTCAACTCATGGCCGAAATATATGCCAACTGATGGGGGAAACAGTACAATAAATGTTGATTTAATGGTTAACAATGGTGAATAATGGGATGATATGGGATTTACCCTCTGGTAATTTGTAACATGACTATGGAAAGATCCACCATTGAAATAGTGGATTTTCCCATGAATAGCATGGTGGATCTTTCTATAGCTATGTTGAATTACCAGAGGGTACAAGGAAACTGAATTTCAAAACCCCAAAAAATCTGGGATCTTCTTCAATCTTTGAAACACCGTTGAAAAAACCGCATGTCATGTAGGCATCATGTAGGCTCTGCCTGCACGCAAATTGTAGGCACTGGTAGGGCCTTTCGATCCACCTGAAACGGAGACTCGAGTAGGTCTCAAGGATTTCGAGTAGTGAAGCTGTTGGAAATCTTGACCAAGACATTTTCGAGACTTTTTCGCAGAAATTCAAACATCAACCAGGACATCTCTTTTTCACATCTCTTAAGATTCTTTAGTCATTTTGGATATTTTAGGAAGATATCTTAAGATTCTTTAGTCATTTAAAAAAAGGCTACCCATCAACCAATCATAAAGCATCCAGTCATCCAGTAATCCAGTTGACCCTGGCTGTTGGACAAATGGAGCAGCGCACCTTTCCAGTCCGACCTCGGGGCCACTCTTTCACCACCACCAACTCTGGCCACATGTACCTCGTCGCCAAAACCAGCCAGTTGTCCCGTCGCTTAAAACCGAATATGGCCAAAAAAAAGGCCAAATTATATAAATGATGCCAGTCTTCACATGAACATCAACAACAATGGATTGGTTATGATTGGTAAAATCAGGGAAAATCTACACAGGAACCCATGGTTTTTCCCATGAAATATGGGGTTTTCCATGGTTTTCCGGTAAAAAATTCCCCTTGAACCAATCCATTGACATCCATATTGCCCTGTTGGCGCCTCGGCAACCTCTGCCGCGTCTTCTCCAGGCACTGACGCACGGCGTCGCCTTCCTCCACGCCCTGCCGGAGGCTAGAAAGGGGGTAGGACAATCTACCCCATAGGATCCATGTATGCTATATATGGTGGCATTTACCATCAATATACCCCAAATGTTAGCATATATACCATACATGGATCCGTCATGGGTACACAACTCCCAATGTTTGTATATCGTTCTGGAGTTATGGGTGCAGGTGTTAGGAACATGATGGAACATGATGATCAACTGGTTAGGGGGCATTCTTTTTGACACACACCCATGTGTTATTGATCAAATTAATACCGGACTAACCATGCACACGATGATTCAAAGCCAGTGGTTGTGGCAGGAGATGAAACATAAGCAACAAATAGCAACAATGTCAGCAATGTCTGCAGTCAACTGAAGGATATCTGAAGGATATTGAACAGATATTTATCATGTACTGAACAACTCATTTTCAGCGGATTTTCAGCGCCTGGAGAAGGGAAACATATCCGATAAGGCGGTCACAATGCACAATTGCCACTGCCTTGCGACAACGAAAACAACCAATTCCCTCGAAGCGAGATCGCCCTCATGGAGGGAACTCATCGTCCAAGTCCAATTCCCCCCCTTATTTGGTTTCGTTCCTGTAACGATGGTAATTCATCAATTTCATCAATGGTCACTGCCGTGTTGGTCATGGCCACAGGCCATCACAGGCCAACCTGCATTTTTTTCACTGATTAAACCGCTGAAACTTTGAGGCCCTGAAAGTGTGACCCAAACAATCGGCGCTTCAACAATGATCTTATATTAAGCCTTGCATGTTCCAATGCACAAAATGTGCAAAACTAACAGCAATCTGATAGTACTACGTAAAGAATCTGATAGAATCTGATGTACCCTGTAAAACTATGATCGCCTGAGTGGTTTGTTCTGTTCTGAGCTGCTTCATACTGTTTCATCAAAAAACAACTCCAAACAACAGAATCAAACGCTGGTCTGACGATGCTTGTGCCAAGGACAATGCATCACATTCCACCTGACTTTTTAATCTCCAGTTAAGTACAGGTTTGAAAATACAACTAATGTTTCTTCTGAAAGAGTTGGTGTCAACATTAACTGTGTTCCCGATCAGGTATCGGAATCTGATCTAATATACTAACTCTACATCACTTTTCAGATTTCTATACATCTATATTTTTTGGGTGTTTTTTTTGGGTTGGAGATGCTTGGAGGACACAAATTTCACATAAAAATTTCAGCAGTGCCTCAGTGACAGCTGGAGCAGAGAGCAAGGTTTCCTCCACTTCGCCCAACTCCACTCGTTGACCCCGGAGCTTCACCTGCCGCCATAGCTGCAGCCGATCTGACATGAAACGACATTGAAATGACTTGGAATCTGAGATGATTCATATGACATGATTCATGACATCATCAAAATTCATCTCAAATGATCTCAAGATATCTGAAGTCTTAAAATGGTGATGTTGCATAAACATGCATATAATTAAACATCATACACTCTTCAAATCACGAACAAACCATGATCAAATCAGCATCTCAACCAGCTGATTTATCACCCACCTGATTGTCCAGTCGACCCACAAATTCCAGGAGATCGTCCTGTTCTGCAAAACATCTTGAAATATGACAGACTAAACATCTGCAGAGGGATTGTAAATTATTGTAAATTCTAAGTTTTCCACATGTCCAATCTATTCCTTTTCTGCAAATGCGACCATTGTGACGTCGTCACTCGAAAAAACAAAAACGTGGTCCTGGCCGTATCTGCCCACGTCACCAGTGAGATAAAGTATTGGTCCGCATTGCGGTAGAACCTCGCGAATGGCCTGGCCGGGGGGAAATTTTCGCTGCTGAGTGAAAATCCACATGTTGAAACGAATGTTCTGAGTGTTCAATAATTTGCATCCCTGACCCAATATGGCTATTGAATAATAATTATATGGCATCCATCCAATAGCTGCTATAGCTATTTATGTAAATGATTTTTGAACATATCATCATTTACAATTAAATAGCTGCTTTGTAATTTCTTTTTTATTGCCAATAGCATCCAATAGCTATTGGGAACTCTTCTTTTCTCAGCTTTTCTCGCCTGTGGTGTCTTGATGAACTTTGTCTTGGTCTCTTGTGGAAGGTTCAGGTAGCCGCTGGCAAGGCCCTGCACGTGGTCCCGTTGTGGTCCCGTTGTGGTTGTGGTCTGGTCCCGGAGAACGTGGTTGGGGTCTTGATGGGTGGCATCTTTCAGGCACAATTTTGTCTTCAAAACTCAAACAAAGAGAAATTCTATAGGAAACTATAGGAAATTAGGAAATTTACTCAGAATCATTCCAAAAAACTTAGAGTAACTGAAAAAAACATGTTACAGTGTAAACATCTTTCCCAAGATTCCATCACATTCCAACACATTCCAATCCTTTTGGTGGCACCGCGCCTCACCCATGATGCCAATCTGCCCAGCACGGCCGACTGCTGGTCGCAGCTGAGGGTCCAGTAGCAACACCTCTGTGGATTGAGTTTTTTTTTGTGGAGAAACCTGGGGGTTTTCGATGTGGAAATACAATGGCTGACTCAAAAATGAACTATGAAATTAATGAGACTAAAATATTCTAAAGAGTTAAAGAGTCTGAAATTGAATGGCATTCAGACATATTCAGACTAGAATGTTGAAGTGAAGCGAATGTGTATATGGTTCTTTCTCCATGAAAGGATATGAAAGATCATGAAAGATCATGAAAGGACTTCAAATGACTTCAGGAACTGGAGATGCACATGCTGCAAAGTCAAGCGGTCCTGGCTGTGGATGCGGATGCTGTGGTGCGCCCATTTTTCGGCCCATGCCCTGACTTCAGGCATTTTCAGCTGCCCTTTTTGGGGCGCTGTCAAGCTGTCTCGACGGTGAAACGTGGAAACATGGCATCGCCTGGTATTGCCTGGTGGTGTTATCCCAAATTGGGATAGGATGATAGGACCAATGACCAATGATGATCAATGATGTAAGATGTACCCTCCGGTAAACTAACATGTAACATAGCTATTGAAAATGGCCATTTATAGTGGATTTTCCCATTAAAAGTGGTGATTTTCCATAGTTATGTTAGTTTACCAGAGGGTAATGTGGAAACCACCAGCCGCTGAGCTGGCTGAATTTTCCTATCACCAGCTATGCCGCCAGCTATGCCTATGCCGCAACGCAGCGACACTCGGAAAGCAAACAGAAAAAGTCAGTGTGCTTTGCCACAGGGAATTTTGTGTGTTCCAACACCCCAGTCGCTTCCACAACTGCGATGCTGTTGGTTTTTTTCTGGGCTCAGGCGGCTCAGGGATGTTTTCAAATCATCCGTTTTATCATGTATCCAGTATCCATTTACCATCTCACAATTTCTAACAATCCATTCCCAAGAATCTGATATCTGATCCATTCTCCAGATCTATTCTCCAGATCTATTCCTGATTGAAGTGGCCTTGATACTCACTTTTAATGGGCAATCGTGGGCTGGTCACATGTTGAGCTCCAAGTCCTCGGGAAAGCTGCGACAACCAATGCTCCGTGTTCCACGTGTCACCAGGAAGGGCCACGGCTCGGAAACTCTCCAGGTGACCTCAACTGTTCGGTGATGTTAGGTGAAAACCCAAAGATTTAACATTCTAAAAAGCTTCAAGATTCTCTTAATATATACAAAATTATACAAATAGTACAAATATCATATATTATATTAAATATCATCATTAGAATATACTATGATGATATATTATTCATGTATACAAAATGACACTGTGACCTGACACTCCTGTAAAAAAACCCAGGCGCTATCCACTTCTTTAGGCATTCCATGACGGAAATCTGTGCGATATGTCGAGTCTTTCACCAGGAGCCTTGCTCCGTAAGCTGTACCTTGCGTACCTTGGGAAGGTGGAGGTTCAGCTGGAAAGTGCTGCAATGTACCATAAAGTACCACAAAACACCATGAATATCCATAAATCATGGGTTTTGAGGTGTTTTTCTCAGTTTTTTTTCTCAGTTTTTGGTCAGTTGCTTGTTGATTGTGGATGGATTTCCTCATCACGTTGCCATATTATGGCATATTTTGGTATAATATGATAATATGTGTTTCGGGAATATCAGGATATAGATATATCCAAACTTTCTCAATCGCCAAGTCTCTGGGACGTTTTGCTTCATCCCAGTTTCCCATGTGAAGTGCCCCTCCCGGATTTCCAGCACTCTTCAAAAGGAGGCGCACGGCGTTAGATGATCGCACACCTGTGCTGGTTGCATGGTAGGGAAGCTGCTGGAAAACCAGTGGAACATCTTTCAGTGTGCCTAAAATACTTTTCTACCTGAGGGAGACCTTCATTTTAGACATTTTAGACCCCATTGCGAAAGTAGACTTTGCGCTTTGGGAAAAATGGAACTGAGTTTGGCGCGTTCCGCATGAAGATCCTCGTGATTGTGGTTGTAGGCCAAGCGATACGTGGATTGAAATGCTTCCCGTGACCAACAGTCGGGGCCAGGGCTTCCGCCGCTGGGCAAAGGAGGGCTCACTGGACTAGCCGCAGGGCTTGCAGGAAGCATTTTCGAAGAATCGATGGAATCCATGGAGTCCATTGCGTCCCGCGGCCCTACAGAGAGTCAATGCTTTGCTGGGTGATTTTTTCCTGAGCCAAACGCTGAAGTTTATTTTCAGTGAAACTTATGGTGAATGTTCAAAAGATTTCAAAAGCCATCAGTTGTTGAAGATGTGCATTTGATGTGCATTTGCATGAATTTGCCAATGAAAGTCCTTTCCAGCAAACCTTTGAAGACAACAGGCGCCTGATGCCACGAGACGGGTCTGCCAATGGGCAAGGTTTGTACCTCAGGTTGAAGATGCTTGAAACAGGGGAGACTTCCATGATGTTCCATGATGTTCCATGATAAAATCATCCCGGAGATCATCGATCTGGCCATGATAAAATATGGTATATGGATGTATATGGCCAGAGCTCAGCTTTGGGCTTGCGGCACCAAAGCTGGAGAAATTTTGGGGGAAGTGATACCCCATATTCTTCTGGTCCCTGATCCTTGGCGCCTTCCAGTGACTCCAGTGTCTTCCAGTCTCGGTGTTTCTGGGAAAACGACATGTGGAGGAACTTTGCCAATCTTGTCCACCTCTAGGCGAGAGCATTCGACTGTCAATCACAACATGGGATGAACATGAAGTCCTTTCGCCTGTGTTGATTTTTGTTTGAAACTTTGACACCATCATCATGCCACAATCCTTTGTGCTTTTCGTTCTCCAGCCTCGTAGATTGTAGCGCCAATGCCTGCTTCTGAAGGCCCGTAGAAGTTGTTCAAAGAGAGGGGAGCCTCCAATGGGGGAATTTTCGTCCAAAGCTGTACGCAGATCTTCCACGGTGAGTCTTCAAATTGGCCATTGGCCATGGTTTGATATTTGGGTATGGATCAATACCTATTATAAATACCATTTTTAGGGGGATGAACATCCATAAATCCCAGCTATTTTGATGTGAACTACAGGGGTACAAGGTTTTGACACACTGCCATTTATGAAAGCTGTCTGCATGTATGAAAACTGGGTCGAGCTTCGTATTTCATTCGCGCTTCTGAATTGTCCGAACATCTCGGGTGTCGAAAAACATGCAATGTGTCTCATTCCCTCTCCTCCAAGATTCGTCGAGCAAGACTCAGGGAACACGCCTGTCACAGGTGAGGAGAGACTCAAGTGGTATGTTAACCATATTCTTACATCCAAAACATCGACGAGGAACATACCACTCCAGAGGGCAGCTGGATATTAGTATTAGATTTATGTGTTTTTCCATAAGAAAAAACATGGGAAAAAATGAGAAAATGGGGGTTTCAGGGCGTATATGTTTGTATGTTGCTTGTTATGATTTTGTGTTGGGGTTCAATGTGTCTTCCCTATCTTTGATGTTTTATGTGGTGGGGGTTTTGGGACTATTTTACCCCTAACTTTCATTGTTGATGTTTGGATTGAATGGGGGTAGGATTTGTTTAGACTGTTGTGGTTGTTGTTTGTGTTTGGGTGGGTGAGTACTTCATAATGTATTTTGTTAAGATATTATGAATTAATCATTTATGCTTTCCACTTTCCTATTCCATCCCACCAGTTTTCAATTACTCTCATTTGCGTTAAGCGCGGTTTGTTTGTATCGGTTAGTTCATCCATCGCTATTGATAAAAGAGTTATATTAATAATCATTGCGTTGAATTTACCATCACGGTTAAGTTCTTTACCACAGTCAATGATTACTTTTTTAACAGTTAAGTTTTCATACATATGTTTCATAATGTCAAATCTAACGAACGAATATATTATCATTCCATTTACTCCTTCATTATCTTTCATCCTATCAATTACTTTCTTCCATTTTTTTCTCCTTCCTCATCGTCAGGTGTTGGCATAGGATGACACCTTACAAAGTCTCTAATCTCTTCATCTTCTTTTTCTATTTGTTTTCTTTCCCAATCATCATCCTCACTATCACTACCAAAGTCAGCATATATACCAATATTATTTGTATCTATAACCTCAATTTTTGCTCTACTCATTTTCTCTTATTATATATAGTTATCTTTATTTAAGTATTTATCACTTTTTGTAGGTGCTCTTGTATTTCTGTTGAAATACAGTATTTCTCATAACCTTTGAAGAGTTCTTCAATGTATTCACGCAAGAAGATTTCCAAAATGTATTTTACTTTGATTTCCCTATTTCTAAATGTATAAGTCCAATCATTTTGAGGACGCCACCACTTCCGCATTTCCTTATAACACTTCATATATGTAAGGTCGTGAAAGTTCTTAAGGAAGTGATGGGTAGTTTTCCACTCCCTTTTTACAAAAGATTTAATCACCATTAAGAACAGTTTGTCATGTTTGAATTTTTGCTTGAGTTTGAATGTATCCATCAAGACATCTATTTCTCTTTTCATTTGTCGGACGTTTGTTCGGTTGGTGTTGTATAAAAAAATTGGTGTTGGCATCTCGGTCTTGAAGAAAAGTATTTGTTTTTTCTGATGTTGTTAGATGTTTGCCTTTGTGTTTTTTTTGAAATTCATTCTCCTTTAGGTTCAGGTTTTTACATTTGAAACAGTGAAGGTTGTAATCACATATCTCATCACAAATTCCAGCAGGAAAAATATTGTTTAATAAAACCTTAATGTCAGTCATTTCTTTCTTACAACATCCACAGTCTTTATAAGTAAATAGCATCCTCTTATTATATATGGGTAATATTTCTTTAAGTAGTTTCTGGGGTCTCTTTCAGTTTTTGGGTTGTCTGTTGTCCTGTATCCACTGTAATCGTTTCATTCGTTGTGTTTCACTACTATCACTTTCATATTCTTCATCTTCAGGGTCTTCTTTTTTGTCTTCATTTCTTACTTCGTGTATCATCCGTCGTATCTTGTCTATACCGTGTTCTCTGTCAAATCCTTCCATTACATTTCTCACTTTTTCCAGACCGATATGCCGTTCAATCTCTTCGTCTGTCATTTGTCGGAATTGTTCTTTATATTCTTCATCATAC
>Ga0126342_10006305_pt1 | contig 20997 bp, 14 predicted proteins | sample Cyp1metagenome_FD_92528 | JGI IMG/M metagenome (GOLD analysis project Ga0126342, IMG submission 92528) | Coral microbial communities from Lord Howe Island, Old Settlement Bay, Australia - Cyphastrea 1 metagenome | ecosystem: Host-associated > Invertebrates > Cnidaria > Coral ...
TATATATATATATATTATATATCCTTTAATAGAGGAATATATATAGGGGATACAATAGGGGGACAATGGGGATATAATGGGGATGATATGTATACCTACAACCTCCGCTAGTGCAAAATTATCGGCCGCTTCTCGAAAAAAAACGCTCTATTTCAAAATGATTCCCGTTTCACATGTCAACTGGGGACTGGGGTTTTATCAACTGAATCCAATCTGCTTGCAGGTATCACAGGTATCACCTCTACGCAATGCTGGATTCCTTCAACTTGAGAACGCGCACATGCTTTGTCCCTTGCGTAATTGCGTTACTTGAGCTTCTTGGCTTTCGCTTTGTCTTTGGTTCCCATCCCTCCTTGTTTCACGGTCGATTTTGTCTACTCTTATTCTATTCTTCTGTTGCCAACTTCCAGCAATACCAACCCGCCCCAATTGAATCAACACCGACAGGTTTGCAAGTACCTCGATTCCCTGGCTTTAGCAAGGTACAAACATGTCTTCGTTTCAACATTGCAAGAGTTATCCATCTCAAGCAGTTCAGACTGGGCATGCTCCAGTGGGAATTTGTGTGATCGTGTATGTTCAGAATATCCTTCATGAAGACAGGTGTTTACCATTCTGATCGCCCATTTTTTGCAAATATCAACGCTTAAAAAAAAACGTTTTTTCGACGGAAAAAAAACGCTATTTCGATGGCAAAAAGATGTGCGGATTTCACAAATACCCATGTTGCGGATTGTTGTGGCGGATTCTGCGTATCTTTCCAAATTATGTGATTCGCTGTGGTGATTCAACTCTTTGCATCAAGTTGGACATGTAGAAGCCTTGGTATATATTTCCGTGTGATTCAAGGTGTGCACCTACCCTAAGCTCATTGAGTAACAAATTCGGGTTTTACCCATCAAAGTTGATTGTCAAAGGCGGCCTCTCTCTATCTGAAGAGGCCCTGAAATTTGATCAAATTCTCACTTAATGTGGCTTTGACAAAAACATCAACACCTCCTCAAAATCTGATGCCTGACAACAATTGCTTGCAAACAAAAACGGTGTGCATCCATAGGTCAGTGTGGTCAGGGGATCCTCTGAACTTCTCTGTAGGCCAGAGTTGGCTTAAGAGCGGCCCCCAACCTGCAAAAAACATAAGAACATGCTGAACATGCAAAAACCGATCGAAAGCAAAAAAAAAATGCCACATTGGGAAATTACAAGAAATTTTCCAAAGAGCACAAAAAATGCATACTTTGGAAGATGTATAGGTATATATATATATATTTAAAAAAAAAACATATATACATACATGTATTTTGCGTGAGGGTTACATCCATCACGTGGGTACTTGTTGAAACCATGAACCACCCCTGATGGAGGTTCTACCTGGATGTGTATCTACAAATTGCATACTTCCCCCAAACAAAAATCTATGTATGATATATCTGGTTAAATTTTCATATTTCAATATATAAGCTGAAATGTTGGGCCATTTTGGGATGATTTCCCTTATTAACCATGATTCCAGTGAGGGAGAACAGTGAGGTCGTTACAATTTACCCAGATGTATGATATATTATATATATATAAATATATATATATATATAAATATATATTATATATAAATATATATTATATATATATGTGCTATAATTATTACTATTATTATTGTATTCCAGTAAACAAGAAATGCAATCATAACTGGGATGCATACGTAAGTCCCAGAGCTGGGTATCTGATTAGATTAAACTATTTGGATTCAAACAAATGCAACCGTAGTTGGGGCTGCATCATGGTACAATAGGTGTTCCATGCGTCAAGCTATGCGTAGCTAGCATGGCCACAGCCATGGTGCATGGCTTTCAGGTTCTCCGTGCATCACCAAATAAACATTAGGTATACGAAATATTTTCCAATGCAAAGAATATCAGAGAATCCTCATGATTCAACTCCTCATACCTATCTAGAATCTAAACCGGCATAATCCCTTCCCCCTAATACTAAATATCCCCAGAAACCTAGTTTAGTAGGGAATTTCCACATCATTGGGACCATTTCGGGGGTATTTAATATTAGGGGGATGGGATGAATCTGACTTTAATGCATCTAGATTCACCGCTCAGGGATCAAAACGACTGGCAGCTCACTGCGACCCAGGTGCTCAGTCCGATGTTGTGGCATGGTCACCCATCAATGGTGGGGGACCGCACGAAACTTTAACTGGGCTGTTCCAGGGTCAACACAAATGCTTGAAAACATGCGTGTCCTTCACAGCTTTTTTGGGAAACGGTTGAGTTTGCCGATTGGAAAAAGGAAAAATGGGACGCAGCTGGTGAAAGCAAATGCTGCGAGCACAAGGAACGCCCAAGAATTGTCAATCATCCATTGCTGAAACTCTACCAGAACCAATCGGATTCGTCTTCCCGACATTCGCAAAAATGATGACGTAAATCACCACAGTGATGCCACCAACAAATCATATCCAGTCATTCCCAATGCATCCCGTGTATCATCACGTCCGGAGCGCGCAGCATGCCTTTTTCCAACGCAGCTCATGTCACAAAGGTTGGACCTTGGATTGTCACCGGCGAAGCCGCCCCGGGCTGCGCTGCTATGAAGGTGTTTTCAAGTGTTACTGCAATGTTTCGGCCAACATATCCACACACCCAACAGTTATGGCCATTTATTAGTTATAAGTTGGTGTTAAATTGGATTATACATTCGATAAATGGTGTTATAAGTACTTATAACTGGTAAAAAGCCAGAACTGTAAAGGATTTTTCCATCGCGATGGCGAATTTTCATACAGTGCACGATCAGCATCCCAGTAGGCATACCCTGCATCTTTGTAACCTATTCACTTGCCCGCAGTTATATAGGACTGGTGGTAAGCCAGCTATTTGCTGTTCCCCTTGTAGTAGCCCCCAGAAAACTCGAACATGATGGCACCGTAAAGTTAGTAGAATTTGACCAAAGACATCCAAAGACAAAGACATTATTAACTTGGAGATTGCTATATCTATATCATATAATTACAGCATCGGAAACACATATTAATGTAAATGGTATAAAAATGACCATAGTATTAAATAATAGTATATACTATTATTATTAATAGTTCATTGGTTCATAGTATGTCACATATTTCACCAGTCTTAAGATGGTCATCGCTGGAACAGTTACATCATTTCCCTCGTGACCTCGCGTGAGATCTAGGTGGCTTGACTGGTCACGTTGGTCCGCCGCCGAGCCACCTGAAAAAGCACCCCCCCCCCTCGCGGGATGGACAGCTTGGGACCCAAGAAATTAGGATCAAACTGATCAAACATGTAACAATGATGTAACAATCATGTAAAACTCATGTAACCAAAACCTGTAATATGGGCTTTCTGGGAAAGTTGAAGAATTCTGGCATGGCACATCCAAACAGCAAACGCCGCAAAACCTACAGCACCCAGCGCCCGCGCCTGCTGCAGTTGCGAGATCTGTGCAGCAGGGATCTGCAAGGCCGTTGGGAAATGGTGATGCATCCGGAATCTGAGAATCTGGCAGACCTATAAAATTGGGATCCCAGACTTTGTTCTGTTTTGCCCAAGGGAACCTCAGATTTGGTCAGACCAAATCTACACACTGCAGGTGTTTCCCAACACGGATCGATGTTATATGTCCAGGGTCATCTGTAGAAACCACCGACCATCTGATGGCCACCATCTTCAGCGCCTTGCAGCCTGTGAGTGTCATCTCCAAAGCCTACAGGAAGCCACAGTCTCACCAGTCCAAAGGCAAGCAGAAAGGATGATTTTGAGGTGAAAAAGGTAAAAATCCAGATTCGAATATTGCTCGATGTCAGCATTTCATTGCCCGGAACTCCTAACTAACTTAGGTCCGGTGAACCTCCAGTGCATACATTTCAAGGAATTTGAAAGGACTACCATTCCAATTTTGGGAATGACTATGACTAGGAACCTCCATGAATGGTTGTTCGTGCCTTGTTCGCCCCAAAGTTGACCTATCACACAGCAGGTCTGTAAAATCTCCAATCCAGAAAACAAGTTCCCTGCGTCACTTCCCGTCATCTGCCTCCAAGGATTTGGGCAAGGCCAACAGAAAGGCCTGGGGTCGCTTTTGATCGTGAAAAAATCATCGGGGGATGGGATGGTGAAGCCTAAATCATGCCTAAATTGTCAATTTTGGTTGGTGCGCCATACCAAAAGATAGGAATTTTACAAGGATCAATTATGTGAATTATGATCATCCTTTGGAAGAGGGGGGTCGCATTTTCAGACAACCACGCCTGGGAATCAGAAATCATTGTTGAACCTGCCCTGAACAAATAGTTCAAACCCAAGTAACAAAAGAACAATAAAACATGAACACAATTCAACCCCAGAGAAAAATAACTTGATAACGGAAACATGGGAAAACATATATGACCAATGTAGATCATAACTGAAAAGAGTGAAATCAACAAACACATATGTTGAACACACGTGAAAACACCACAAGAAACAAATAAGAACACCCTTTTTATCCTTGTTTGCCACCAGATCTCTTGTTGTCCCTCGACCCCGCCTTGATGGCATCCAAGCCCAGAGCATTCATCGTGAGATCCTACACGCACTTCACCATGGATTCTCCGCAATAGCGGAAACAACTAGGGACCCGACAATATTTTTTGAGCAAACATGAGACTTTCAATTTATTAAGCCATACAGCCTCTGATCATCTAAGCTGAATAGCTGCCTGGGAAAACTCAGGCAATTCTCCAAAACATTGGGCTATATTATCTGCAATCAACACCCCAGCTTGATGTTGAAAACCTCCGAGAAGAGAAGTTTTCCCTGCCACATCCTTGTGCAAAACGTATCATTTTTGTAGATCTGAAATAGACCTGTTTTGACAATGTTTCCCGTCGCCCAGTCGCAAGGACATGACATGGTAATAGATTGCAAAACATTTTGTTCAAGACACTTTGGTTCAAACACGTTAATGATGACTCATGACAATATGACTCACTGGGATATCATCATTGCAGGGATGGTTCCTGATTTCCTTAAACCGGATCAAACCAGTGGATACGAGGCACCAAGTTCAAGGAGGTGAGCCGTGGCGGAAGCTTTAAGCCTGCGTCATGGGTTCCAAACCCATTGGAATCGACTAACCAACAACATCCGCTGGTGGCCTGAGGAATTGAGTAACAGAAACGCTGGCGCTTCATGGAAATATGTAAGAAAATTGAATCTGCACGGCAGTTTCCGGTAAGAAAAACATTTTCCAAACCCAGCCTGCCGAGCCAAGGAAGAAATGTGTTCCATGGTTCTTTCTGTCATGGTGCTTCAATTTTGAACCTTCGACTACCTTCACCGGTTACCACCCTCCCATGCTTGGGGAGTGGGACGCAACCGACTCAAAAAAACACAAAAAGATACAGCCGATCCCAGAAACCAAAGCATGGCATTAGCATTGGATATGTCCCTCTTTCCACCCCGAAAGGATAGTTCATAAACAAGTAATGAAAGAAAATGAGCAATAAATCACACTTGAGGTTCTCAAAAATTCAACTTCTAGAAACCATAACTCATATCAAACCACATCATGAACCCATATTTGGCAGCTCAACTCTTGAGATGGATGTGTCCGAACTTATAAAATAGCGAGGGCCGGTATACCTCCCAACGGCAATTCCAATAAGGAAAATAATGCCCCTCAAGAATCAGATTTTATTTTGAGTGTTTATGTTTGCACCACTTTTTTGGCACGTTTGGATCAAAATTGACCGATTTTGAGCGTTTTGCTGACAAAATCACCCCAACATAACAATTTCATTGATGATATGATTGGTGCGATGCTTCAATTTTCAAAGTAGGCTTAACCGCTACTGGATCTTGCACGTTTTATACAACATACCCCATCAATCTTGGAGATTTCACCCCGTTTTGCCCATAGACTGCAAATATTTGAAAATTACAAACATGCACTTTTTGGAATTGAGTTTGATTGGTGATGTTTGAGTCCGTTTGAGGGTTTTTTTTGAGTCCGTTTTGATCAAAAAACTGGCCGTGTTTTTTTCTCAACATTTGGGCGGCAACAACTCTCTAATTGTTCATTTTTTTGTTGGATGGCCGAGGTCAATTTTTCTGTTACCCCAGGTTAATGATTCAGTCTTGGGGAACTTCTCGGGAAATCGGCCGTATGTTTGATGGTTACAAAATGTTCTAATTTAACACCAATGAAAACATGAAAAGTGGTCGCTTTGGGTCAAAGGTTTTTTTAAATTAGCGACACCATGGAAAACTAAGCAACAGCCTAAACAAACAATTTATTTTGAGCGTTTGAGGGTCCAGGTAAGCAATGGATCTGATCATAATCATAGCCAATTTTTGGACAAATCCAGACCTAGATAGTTAAAAAACTCAGACCTAGATTCTAGATAGTTAAAATTGTTTGCAACAAGATTAACTATGCTGTGGTGGTAGACATATCGAACTAGTTTTAATGGGGTTTCCCCAGTCACGGCGAGGCCCGCCAGCTATAGTTAACTAGAGTTAAGTGATATTCCACATAAAAACCAAAGATGTGGGCGAACAAGGTTTGATTTGGTGAAATATCAACATTTACTAACATATGATATACCATATGTAATATACATCTATATACCCTATTTATAGCGATAAACCAGTAACATAACTCAACCATATAACCAAGTCAGACGTGCGGTGACGAACACGAACCGACCTTTCAAGCCGTCGACTCCAAGTTCCTCAGCGAAATGCGGTAAATGGCATGGCGAAATGTCTGCCTATCTCAATTACCCTCTGGCAATTTACATAGCTATTGAACATGGCCCATTTATAGTTGATTTACCCATTCATTAAAGTGGTGTTTCCATAGCTATGTTAGTCTCTACCCAAGGGTAATGGTTCAATATGGTTTAACCATTATCCATCAGTCATTAATCAATAAACCACATTAAACAATATTAATGGCTGGTTTTATCTCAATAAGATAAAAGGCTCGTGGTTATGGACTAATGGTTAAAGAAAGGCTTATTGATGAATGACTGCTGGATAATGGTTAATGGTCAATGACCAATGGTTGGTGGCTATTGGTTAGTATAGATGATGGTTATACTAGTGATTATTGTTTGGTTAATGGATCTATTGACTGTTATTGGTTAATGAAAATAGTGGACAATGGTTTTATCATTTATGGGTGGCTGTATGCCACTTAATAGGGCGGTTATAGCTAGTAGGCAACCGCCGCTGATGGCAAAAGATTGATCATACCAAAGTAATTAGTGACGTACCCAACGGTGGAAAAGTCCTGTGTCAAAGCCACAAATGTTCGTTGTGCCTTTGTGTTGATAATAATGATGCCCCAAAGAAACAATAAATACTTTCTCGGGCTGAATGTGTTACTCTGTGCTCCGCGAAGCGAAGGGTAAATCAGATATGGCCTATGTTTGAGCTTGCCGCATAATAACATATAACCAACACATATGATTTGGTTCTTTAGCGTTGATTCGGGAAAATCTGCTGACGGGTCGTTTCAGCCCATCACCATGATGTTTGGCCACCTGCATGGAGACCATTTTTTCCTGCTAACCATCGGAACATCTGCGAGAAACCATGGTCTCATGCTCCGAATCTATTGTGTTTCATGCCAGTCTTCCTTCACATGGCCTTAGCCATTTGTGGTAAGCGGGGATAATTCTACAGGAAACGAATCCAGCAATCCAAATGTCGAAGCTTTCCTGCGCAACCTTCCCTCATATTTCCCAGAAACCGCTTCTCTATCGGATGTTTCCTGTGTGATTCCATCATCAAGTCCCTTGGTAAATGCGGGATCATTGCAAGAAATACTGCGCGGGAACCACTTCTGTGAAGTGGGGGGTCATCAAGACCATCGGGCCCGCAGTAATTCCAAATTTACTTCCCTGGAACATATTCACAAACTATAAAGATCCATAAGCCATATACATTGAGCATATTTTAAAATAGATATAAACATGTATCATATACAGATTTGTCTGAAAAATAAGGTATCATAAGGTGCTTTGAAAAGAATGAAGGAGATGGTTTATCACACAAGTCCGAACATTGCCCAGGTGCACATTTTGCCAGGTCCAATCGTAGTGTCTGAAGGCCATCAGGCCTGGGAATGGTGGTAAAATCTATGGTCTTTAGATGATTTTCTTTTTGAATATGGTGATGCTTGCTAAAGCTTCAACAGTTCAATAGAATATGGTGATGTTCCAGTTCCATTAGAAATGTATATTATATATAATCATAAAAAATCATCTATGGAAAGATGGTTTGCCACAAGGTCTTTCCCCAGATTGTTAGCTAAGTTGTTTTAGAACGAGGCTAACGATTGGGCGTGTGGTGGACATATCCAACTAGTTATATAACGCAGGGTTATAATGCAACTTAGAACTGGGGGGAGCACCACAGTGCCAAGTGATATTGCAAAAGAAATTTTGGTGTGAACTATGTTGGTGAAAGTTGGTGTGGAATTTGTTTACAGATGATTTCCTGGATCTCAAGTTGTTTGAACCGGCTGACTAATTTCAAGAGTCTACAGGAGAGTGATTAGTATTTGAACCAAGGGAAATATAGTCCTTGATCAATCTACCAAACCAACATCTACCCTAAAACATAATTCCACAACAAATCTGTAGCATACGCTACTATGTTACATCATGTTCAAGATTCTGGTGTATTATATGGCCTATATATTAATATTAAACATTATTAATATCAAATTGTATGAGAAACGACTGGGTGGACCGTTCGGCTGGTTTGATTTTTTGTAATTGGAATCTTCCTGTCTGAGAAGGTGTATCTAAAAAAAAATCTAACGGGAACGCTCCCCCATCACTGACAACTGGGGAGAATAGTTCCAATCATTGGCTGGTGAACAACGCATCTGCGTTATTCACAGGCCAAGGAATGGAAGTAGACCGCCCTAATCATTGATTTAATCAGAAGACTTCAGCTTCACTAGATGTTCTGAAATCTTGTACAATGACAGTGGCATTTTAATTATTGCTTACCCAAACATGTAAACCTAAACGTGACAAGATGCGATGAAAACAACTACTAGTGCAAGCTGCTGGTTACGTTTGCACACAGAAACATTCCGCAACCACCTTGGTGTTCCATGCGGTGATTCACAGCATGTAAAAGGCGGCTGCAGTTGGATTTCACGCATTCATTTTGACAGCTCAGTTGTGTCCACAAGCTTGGCGAAGGTGCGGAACAAGGGCTGGGTGCTTCATTTCGATTGATGATGGTACATGTGACAGTGAAATAAAACAGATTGTAGTTTTAAGATAAACCTAAACTTCAGTTTTAATATTTTAGAAAACATGTAACATGTAGCAAAATCTGGCATCCTTGATTGAATTTGCGAAACACAAGCTGGAAAAATGGAGAGGAAGGTGTGGATTCGCAAATGGTTACAGGCAGTGATGGAAAAAACCGTGTGGGACAAACCCCCAATTCAAATGTGATCCGCTTCTAGGTTATTATTGTGGTATTTGAAATGGTATTTGACGAAAACTGCAAAGTATGTGGTACTGAAGTTGACTTACGCATCAATGCCTAGCTCCGGATGCCCCTTATCCTGAAATAATGTATTTTTACCGGTGTTTTCTTTCAAATTTAATTCAAATGCAGCTCAAATTTTCTTAGGCGAAATTTGAATGAAATTTGAGTGAAAACCCAAGGCAAAAGCGCAAGTTTTGAGATCCTTCAGTGCCACATCCTTCCAGTAGAGCGGTGCTGTTCTTGGGGTTGAATTGAAGCCTGACCTGCCACACTCAATGCATGGATCTTTGGGCCCCAGCGCAACACCAATGAAAGTGAGCCAACCCAAGCGCAATGCAGAACCATCTCTCTGACCAGGCCGACGCCATAAGCAAAATTTTCCCTCAGGCCTCGGGCGCTGGGTGTGGCACTGGGAGTGGCCTAAACCGCTGGATTTGATTGGTCGCGGTCTTTCAGCTCGGAGTAACAGGCATAGTTCAGATCAATGCCCAGCCCCACACGCTGGTTGAAGTCGACGAAGAACTGCTCAGGGGGGTGAAGGGGTTTGGTGGGTGGGTTTCCTTACTATATCAAAATATTTTATCAAATGTATTTCATTCAAACATATCAAATATTTTGCAAAATCTACATGAATAAAAGGGGGAAGCCTGAAAGTGCGAAGCGCTGACAATATTTATGTCAGTTTTGTTTGATGAATGGACCTTGGGGATTAAAACTACCCATCTGGGGAAACGCGTGAGTGATGGAACCTCGGAACCTTGAAACCAAACAAATGGAGGGTACCCCAATTAGAAAAAAATACGTTTATGCCCATCAAGTTGATGGGATTTCTTCCCATGAAAATTGCTTGGTTCTGAATATATAATCTTAATGGGCCTGGGGTTAGTTTTGATGACATGGGGACTACTTATGTATGATTGATTAATGGAGTTTTTGTTTTTTTGCAAACCGATCTTTTTCGCCTCCCCCTGTGGGCTGCACAACCAACTCCTTAAATACATTCTTCCAGGGTCAGCGGCAGGGGCGGCAACCCAGCATGTTTCATTTCATCATATGTCATCATATGTCATCCGTTTATCATCAATGTTCAAATTTTGGTCATTGTTGTTTAAAAAACAGTCACATTTCATGATTTTCTCATTGTTTTCATCCTGCCATTGTTTTCTCTATGGTTTGCATCCTAGTTTATATGTATCACAATTTTCCGTCATTATGTGGTTTTATTTATAGTGTTTATTCACTTTTGCCTCCTCAATTCTCATCATGTCGTCAGTGTTTGTTTACATCGTGTTCATCACGTTCCATCATTTTTCTCATCAATGTTTATCATGTCCTCGTTGTTTTTTACTGTGTTTATCACTGTTCATCAGTTGTCTCATCCACTTTCATCATTGTGCCATGGCTTTTTTACTTCTAATGTTCATTGATGTTCATGTTTTCATCAAATCTCATCAATGTTCATTGCTGTTCGAACTTTACTATATCTTTAAATTAGTATATATAACCAATCCACCTTTTAAGCATCTGAGCCACTGGAAGGCGTGGACGGGCGGATGGCCAAGAACTTTAACATATATCAAATCTTATACTTAACCCATCTTTTAAGTAGCAAAATGTCAAAAAAGCCAAGAAAACAAAAAACGTCCGAAACGTCCACCCAGAAGATTATGTCATTGTCACACACACATGTATATATATATAGACACATAGACCGATTTAAACTTATAGGTATGATATTACACTACATTATCTAAATATACCACATCATATTGTCGCATGTTTGTGATATCACATCGCATTATCTGATATTATGCCATATAATATTGTGTTTCCTATTTTTTCGTCTGTTTGTGATATTGAATCATATATTGATTCATTTGATGTTAAGTCCTGAATCAGATCATGTCGTTTGATATTAGTTAAATCAAGTAAAAACATATATTTATACGTACTCTTGCATTGTATTATACGAGGTTCTATGAAGATACATATCCGCATGACCAAGCAAAAGACATTCCTGCGAATTCTCTCAGGGCTCCGTGCAAACTCAAGGCCTGAAGTCCATGGGATGCAATGGTCGCAGAAAACGGCGGGGAATCCACAGTTACTGTGGGCTGATTTTATTGCAGCGGGGTTATAAACATGCTATAAAACAATTATTTCATGGTTTTTGTATGGTTACTGTTTGGTTGCTGCATACTGGAATTTCAGCCGGGAGTCATCCGCGCTGTACCACTAGAATCACTAGAACCACTAGAACCTGAGAATCACTCATCTTTTAATGAAGGTATTCTTCAAACCCCCAACTCATGGCAGGGTCTACGATAGTATGGAGGATGGCCAAACCTGCTAAGTGAGCTTCAAACAGGCCGGTTGGACTCTTTGCACCGCTTCTCGGGTCTCAAAATGATCCAGATATACTGTGGTAAATCCAATATTAAATGATTATATAATTAAAAGCGATCTCCAGTGACTCACCAAACATGGTAAAAACCTTCTACATATAATAACCATTGGGTTATCATTGGGTTTACCACGTTTTCTTTCCGGAACATCGACCTTGGGTCAGAAGCCCCCGTGCGTCGCAAAGCCTTTCATTAAAGAGACGGCAAAAACCAGCGATTGGTGGTCGAAAATCAAGCCCAAATATTGTTCGCACTTCTTGTCATAAATCTTGAGTATGTCATATAGAAATTCATGCTGATTTATGGATCATTAAATGTTATGAACCCAATATTAAACCATCCCCAATATTGGCATGAATGGTTGTCAAAATGTGCTTATTTCAGCAATTCGTAGATTTTGTCAGGTTAAAGTTCCTGGATTGATCTTATTCGCCAAAATTGTCTTGCCAAGCAGATTCTAACAGTCGTCAAACAGTGGTCACGGCTCACATCGGGTAGATCATTGATCATATAGCACGTAAGAGTATATAATTATATAAATATAATTTATAATTATATATAATTATGTATGTACACATATCTTATTTTACATACTTGAGGGCAAAGGGCGTGTTTGCAACATTTTTCAAATCTATACGACCACCATTCAGCAAAGAAACTATAGAAACAAATGTTGAATTCGTGGCACTGACCCTTGTCAGCGAGCCCTATCTGACACTGAAGCTCGACTGGGGATTGGACACCCATCATGTCCTAGGTAGTTCAATGGGGGTTATATATCCCTCTATTGAACCAAAAAACTTGCGGGAAAGGGGTAATCCATGGAAATCCATGGGGTGGATATAAAAGCAATGAAATCTCCCCAGTTCAACTCATTTAATCCCCAGCGCCTAATATTTAATAATCGCTTTTGCAATCACAGGGATTCAAGCACCCTCCCCACAGGCGACCTCTGCAACAATAGATCGTCAATAAGCCCTTACTAGATCTTTCTAGCGTTTGGTGGTGGTGGAAAACCCGTATCACAAGGCCGTATTGAAGCCTCATTGTTTGAGCGCCTTGCTTGGCCTATCTCTTAACATGCCCTCGAATTGAAGCTGAATCGCTGCGAGACCAAGCTTTCAATCCCTATCTGCCTGAATGTGCAAAATAAATTGATGTTGTGCGGCTTGAAGCTCCAGTCAAATGACTCCAAGATGGTCTATATCATATCAAATAATAATAATATATATATATATATACTATATACAATGATACAACACACATAATAAATAGCAAAATAATATATATATATATATACTATATACAATGATACAACACACATAATAAATAGCAAAATAATATATATATGTACTATATATATATTTTAAAAATATAGATAATATGTTTTTATATATATATATATCTATATACAACTATGATGCATACATATATAGATATCCAAAATAAAATCAATATTATATACTATAAAATATATGACATATAATTTTTAATTTAAGATAAATATGAGAACATATATAATATTCGCCGTTGAAAATGGAAGGGCCACGCTTCTTGCATGCTACTACAACGCTTGCGCGGGCGGATGGTGATCCATGCTACTACTGCTGCTGTCTGCTGATTCAGGTCTGAAGCAGGACCAACGAAGAAAAACAACCACGGAGTTGGGAAAGGACCCACCGGATCAAAACCCGAAAACAGAAGCGCACTAATAAACAACAACAAATCTAGTATATAAATTAAACACTGAATAAATAAAAAATATATAATATGATATGGTATGATATAGTATACAAATCGCAATAAACTGTTATAGAACAAATATGTATATATATAATATATGGAATGTTTCCAAAAAAAATGTTCAGTAGAAATTGGCTCAAAATTTGAAACCCCACTGCCACTATAGTTATTTACCAAGCTTGGTATTTGAAACCCTCAAACGATTCGCAGTCAAGTTCAGCGATGGCAAGTGGTGTGACATGACCACTGAAAAGCACACCGCGTGTCGCAGTGATTTTCTGACGGTCGGGTGCAACGTAACCAGCAGTGCTCGTGCACTGTCCCCTTTGGCAATCAAAAATGCAATGGGGCATCCCCTATAAATGATTACGAAGTACGAATGGAGGTTTCAAGAGAAATTCATGTGCACAAATTACCAAAGAGGTACATGCATCTTTTGCTGTGGTTGAAGAACATCCGGGCAAATGACACTTCCAAGACCAGAATGTTGAACACGTTTGGCGTTGTATATATTTGTGTTTTTTGTGGCCTGGTCGGAGAATAAAATGGCAACCAAAAATAACCCGGAACAAACTAAGGGCCACCCTGGCAACCACTTAAGGGAGCGCACCCGTTTTTTGGGTTGCATCCCCAGTTGCAGTTATTGCTTCAGCAATCACTAAATCACAATTTTTGGGTTTATAATGGCTCATATCCACCTCCATCCATCTCTAACATTCTGGAACCATCTATATAAACCATCGTTGAAATTTCACATTGATCGAAACCAACCATAACCAGCCCACGAAATGAGGCATCCCTGGGCCCATCGCATGTCCTTCCGTTTTTTTCATATCAGAAACTTTGCTGACGATCACTCATCACTTCCTTGCAGAGGAAACAGCCACTGCAAACTAAGGGTGTTGGGCGAAAAAATCACGCACAATCCATGCATTGTCGCAGGAAGTTTAGAAGTCAAACTTCCGACAATATGGACAGATGAAAAGCAGAGGTGGAGCAGAGGAATGAAGAAGAGAAGAGCAGAAGAGAGAAGATCAGAGAAGAGAAAGAATCAAAGAAAGAAGATGCAGGTGCGCGAAAAGCTGGGCAAGTCGCGAAACACTGTGTCATTCCAATGATTTGTGGCTCCAGAGGGTCGGAAAGTAGGCTCGCTAAAGCGGCGGGTGCGGAGCCAGCAGCTGGCCAGATGAGAGATGAAAAATTGCACGCCGTTGTGGCGCGAAGCACATTTCCAAGTCAAAATGTACAAAGCACCTCAGCTCCGGACTTTGGAAGTTGAGATGTCAAAAGTGCACGCCGTTGTGGCGCGAAGCACATTTCGAAGTCAAAATGTTAAAAACATTTAAAAACACAACATGTTCGCGCCACTTTTGGACGTTCAGATGTCGTTTCGCGTGGCAGGCACAAGGGATTGTGGACCTTGTCAAAAGTGAGCAAAACGTAAGGGTTTTGTAGAATTTCCAAAAACGATGGCAGGCGTGGGACATTTGAAGGGGATCTGCACAGATGCATTTTCCGTGGCAGGCGCAGTACAGGAGATGTGTTCATCAGAGCTGTTAGGAGGTCCGGGCGCTGATTTCCTGAGAAGGGTTGCATTTTGGAGCTTCAAATTTTCAGGTTTGCTGAGATGATTTTGCATGACAGGTGCAGCACTTCGTATGACCTGGCATCACTTTGTCGTGGCAGGCGCAGTAGTTTAGACAAATGGACTGGAACAATCGCAAAACGCATTGGTACGAGGCCGTCAGCTCTGCACTCAACTTTCCATTTTTGAAGGACATCTCGCAGAATTGCTTCGTTTTTGATGTTCTCAACTTAAACAAAAAAAGGAAGTCTCGCAGAATTTCTTCATTTTTGATGTTTCAAGTGCAAAAATTGAGGACGTCTCGCTGAATTGCTGCGTTTTTGATGTTGTCAAGTACTGAGGAAGTCTGGCAGAATAGTTTCGTTTTCAAGCTTGCTGATAGATAGACAGACAGACAGACAGACAGACAGAGAGACAGAGAGACAGAGAGACAGAGAGAGAGAGAGAGAGAGATAGATGGATGGATAGATGGATAGATGGATAGATGGATAGATGGATGGATGGATGGATGGATAGATAGATAGGTAGATAGATAGATAGACAGACAGATAGATATAGATAGATAGGTAGGTAGATAGGTAGGTAGGTATATAGTCAGAGAAAGAGAAAGAAAGTGAGAGAAAGAGAAGAGACCTCAACCACCTGTCGTTCCATCAGTGCCTTCGCTCTGCCATCCGTGACTCACAACAACCAACCTCTGCTATAGGTTTCCTATTTTTGAGACTTTTGCCACCGCCTTGTGCGGTACCACTGGTAAAATGAGATCAGATATGTCCAAACATGCCCCTCTTTGAGTACTCCCCAAATAAATCCCGTTTAGCATCACAAATTTTGGATCTTCATTTTGGGGGTCCATAGATGGGAATTAAATATTGAGGGGCTGGGATGACATTTTGGAATCTGCCAAATATGGTAACTTAGTTTCCCCTTGCAACTTCAGAAGCCTTCGTGATTTGCTAACTGTTAATGTTTGTCCAAAACGGAAAGCGTGTGGGTATGACAGAAACTGGAGCATTCCAAACAAGTGTGATTTTGATTAGGAAAATTATGATTCATCATGAATAATTATTCATGAATAACCATTGGGTTTTGGGGCAATTACCTAAATTGAAACAACCCCAGCCCTTTCCAGCGACTCCTTGCTGTTGGTGATCAAATTGATGTGCTTTTGTCAACTGCATCCCCTGTTTCGTTAGATGTCCATGTCAAATGCTTGCAGCATCTTGCAGCCCAGTAGTAAACCGTCTCCCATTTCCCCCAGTGAAAAACAAGTTGTTTTTGCACATTCCCGAAATGGAAGGCTCATTGTTGGGTTTGCCACAGTGCCCGCAAATTTATGGCTGGTCAAAATGACTAGCTTGCCAGCAACCTGGATAGATCATAATCATACTTCAACTAATGTGGGTAAACAATGCCATAAAATGCCATAAACCATCCCCGAGTCATCACCATTTTTATAGGTGGCATGGTTACCATTCTCAGTCATGGGTGGTTGATGACATTGTTTTTCCATGGTTTTTCCCACATTAGCTGTACTCTCCCGAAAACGAACAGTTTACAAACATATTAATCGTTACAACAACAAAAAATGGTTCCATGTTCGCGCACCAATGTTAAAATTCATGAGCGGGATAAGTGGCAGGTAGGTGCCATGTTGGTGCTGGTGAATTTGGATATTTTCGGACACTGTTTGGCTGCTTGTCATACTAACATAGAACCCCACAAGCTGCCATTGAGTGCTCATCCAAAAGTTCCATGTTAGCCATGGCGGCTGACAAGGGGAATTCGGAATCATTATTCCCCTTATGGTGATTGATGGATGCAAAATGCTACATAATAACTCTTTTGCCTCAATAAGGCATTTTGTCCAAGATGAATTCCAAAGCACAAATTCTGAAGACAAATTTAAACACATACATTCCAAAGCACAAATTCTGAAGACAAATTTAAACACATACAGTACATGTCAAGAACACACACACACAATACATATCCTCAAGTCAACAACACATCTTAAAAACACATCGAAAACATATTCAACACATAAAGAGCAAACAAAAACGTATGATAATTCAATATATATATATATATTAGTTTTCTATTTTCAAACAAGGTCTACAAGTAGCTGCTTCCCATTTACCCACCATAAACGTGACATTTCTCATTTTCTCGGTGTGGCCTTCCCGTTGTGTTACCCCCGTTGTTACCCCGTTGTGGCTTTCCCCGGTGGAGCTGGGCACCATGGACGTCAGGTTTTCTGCCGGTTGCAGCTTGCTTTGGAAGGTTGTGCGACGAACACGGAACCCAACACATATCGAAAAATAAGTCACGGCCGACTTCTTGGAGGTGTTTTGGTTTCAGCTCTTTCCCCCCACAGACCTGGAACCTGAATAGTTTTTTTTTAAATGTGAGCACAATACGAAGTGAAAAGTAGGGTCGCCCGAAAGTCACAAACATGGTATTTGCAAGAACCGCGCCTTCAAAACCACTTGGGTTCAAGGTTAAACTTCAAATCACCCTTCAATGTTGCAGATCGCTTTGTGATGACTTGTTCAGATTCATTCAAATTCCATGTTGGCTGTTTCAGGGTGCAGTTTGGGTTCAGTTTGGGCCTTCATTGGGTTCCATGTCAGTTTTGGAGTGATTTTATCTAAAAAATAGTTTGTTGCATGCACTTGAGACCGTGCCATAGGTTCATGTTAGGGGACCTCAGGTATATTTTTGCTCATGTTAGTGGACCTCAGGAATAGCATGCAGTTCCATGTTAGATTTGGGGTAACTGTTGAGCTGCTCACCTTCACCGCCACCTGCTTGATGTCGCCTCATAGCGGCGCAAAGTGGTGCTCGCAGCGGCGGGTGGCTGGTTTCAACTGACACATCGAGGGTTTGATGGGCAAACATAACAAGTGACCTATATATATATGTGTATGTATATGTATGTATATATATATATAGATATATATATATATATATATATAGATATATGCGTATAATATACATACATACTGACAAACACTAACAAACATGCACTATCATACACTATCATACACTGAGAACATCATGTGTTCAATTGCAGAAACATATTTTAGAACATGACCAGACTGTGTATGACAACCATAAAGGACTGGCTAAGAATCTGTTGCTTGGTGGTTGCAACCCTCTGACAAATCAATGCGCGAAATCATTCCATCTTGGTGATGGAACAACGCATGGTAGCCATGGGCCGTGCTAAGCAAGACTTAGGAACCCTGCCTTTTATCAATGTAATTAACTAGATAATGTTCTTGCAAAACGATGTCTCGTCCAAACAATATGCTGCTTAAGTCATGTTCGGGACGTTTCGCTGGCTATCTCAGAGTCCGAGTCCGCCCGTGGCAGTCCATTCTGCATTTTGCCAGGTTTCATCTTCAAAGTTTATGTTCAAAATTGGCACATGTGCAGGTTTCCTACAGTTTTGGGGATCCCCCATCTGAAGAAACCCATAGAAACAGCAAAGAAATGGTCCCAATAACTACCCAAGTTCCCCACGGTGTCGAGCGCCTGAGGACACGATCCGTGCCAGGATGTGCCTGTCCCAAATGAGGCGAATACCTGCAGAAGAATGGACACCAAAACTACGTATAAAGCCAATATACTAAACATTACTAAACCGGGGTTTCTGGAGGTATTGTAAGGGATTTAAGGCTCTTCAGTGGGAACTGAGAGGCAGTCCCACATTGGAATCACATGGACATGAACATTGAGAACTTCCAGATATTTGAACTGTCTGCAGCTTGTTTCCTGGGCAAAACCCAGATTTTGTAGATCCATATGCTGTGTTCTTGTCACCGCATCGATGGGAACAACGCCCCTTTTTGGGGTATTCCAGCAACTTCGCCACGCCGAGAGACGCGCTTCATTCCTGTGCCAATTTTGGGGGATTGCCCGGCCATGTTTGAGGACGGGGTGCACTTACCCGATTAAAAACATCAGTTGTGAAGAGGTTGTATGTACCAAAATCAACATCCATTTTTTGTCTGGATATCTGCAAACTCTATAGTCTATATACATACATACACACACATACACACACATATTATATATATATCATACAATATCTAATTGTCAGTCAAGAATCTTGAAACCAACTGCCGCACCGCTGCTGAAACAACAAAATGTAAATACCCACTATCAAATGGGCTATGTGATAGCCATTGGTAGCCACTATCAAATATGATGACTCTGACATTGCTATATCAAACCCTTCAAATTTGGTGCCAAACTCACTGGTGGGACAGATCAGGAGTGACTATGACAGATCCCATTTATCTTCCAACATCCAACCCATCGAATCATCTAATCAGTGACCATCAACTGATATTTATACCTGCGCTCCAAAAATGCAAATTGGCATTCAAAAAATCCCAATTGGTGCACATGATGTTCTTCCTCTGAATAGGGCTCTCCATGGACTTGTTTGTTGAAATGCCCATACAACCAGTTCCACTTGATACAATCTGGCATGACATGTATGATTCTTAGCTAAATACCAATCGAGATGGCACATCAACCAAAAGTATACAACTAGACATGTTCTTCAATATCATTAAAAAAACTTAGTATGAAAATTATTGACTATTCATAAGATATATCTATGGATTATTAGTACCATGATCTCTGGATATCTTACTGGTAATCTCAACGGCTTCTTGGTGAATGCCACATCTTCAGGTGATGAAACCTGGCAATTGATTTCTGAAGAAACTTCAGTATGTTCATTACACCAAAGCATATACATATATCCTATCAATCCCATATATCTGTTGGTTAAATACACAGTTTTCTTTGTCGGTCAACTGGCCACTTTCATGGACCATAAATCATCTTGGATTCTCTGGATGAATCTGGAATCTGAAGGCACATTTTCCATAGCAAACTGCTAAATCACTACAGGGTAATGATATAATTTCCGGTATAAGGTTAAAGGCTGTTATACCCAGGGTTATAGTCATAAAATAGTTATAACATGTGAAATGTTAATATGTCACCATTTCAAATCTATAATAGTTGGTTGTTGTTTAACCCAATGATGCAACACATTATAGTTGGTTCATATCCCCATGACACCCCCATTTCTCCAACCTGGAGATCTTCATGGGTCAAATCCATCATCCAACATATGGATTTGGGCCTGTAAACCCGACAGAAATCACATGTATAAATCACCGAAAAAATTGGATTAGGGCTACAATTTCCATATAAATCCCAGAATCACCAAACAATCGGGATTTTGGTTTATAATTATAAATACCACACACCGACCCTTTTTTCGACCCCACACGAATCCTACAGAAAAATCATAAAAATCCCGCACACACCACATAAATTCCATCAAAATCCCATATGTCTGGCTGATTTCAGCAATGTTTTCCCTCCAAGCGGCACAGGCCGTTGGGGTAAGCACGACAAGACCACCGCCAGCTGCGCGAGGAGATTGCCCAGTAGCAGCCCAGCGATGGGTATCAGGATCAAACAGGCAACGCTGTGCGCCTGGAAAGAAAAGAGCTACGTTTACTCGCAAAAAACGGTGATTTGATGGTGATTTCATGGTGATTAAGATAAACATTTGAGGCCGGGGGTGGATGACGAAAGCTAGCGGGGTAGGAGAAAGAAGGAAGGGAAGAGGTGAGTTGCGGAGGGACTGTCGTCATCGTGTCGCGGCATTGTTCGTCCCAACGAGGATGCAACA
>Ga0126342_10006306_pt1 | contig 20996 bp, 17 predicted proteins | sample Cyp1metagenome_FD_92528 | JGI IMG/M metagenome (GOLD analysis project Ga0126342, IMG submission 92528) | Coral microbial communities from Lord Howe Island, Old Settlement Bay, Australia - Cyphastrea 1 metagenome | ecosystem: Host-associated > Invertebrates > Cnidaria > Coral ...
CTAGCTGTCTACCTGTCTATCTGTCTATCTATCTATCTGTCTATCTGTCTACCTGTCTATCTGTGGTGCAGTGTCATTCAGTGTAATGTAGTGTAGTGTAGTGTAGTGTAGTGTAGTGGAGTGGAGTGTAGTGGAATGTAGTGTAGGGTAGTGTAATGTAGCGTAGTGTAGTGTAATGCAGTGTAGTGTAGTGTAATTTAGTGTAGTGGAGTGGAGTGTAGTATAATGTAGTGTAGTGTAATTTAATTTAGTGGAGTGTAGTGGACTGTAGTGGAGTATAGTTGTGTAGTTGTAGTTGTAGTGTTGTGGAGTGTAGTGTAGTGTAATGTAGTGTAGTGTAGTGGAGTGTAGTGTAGTATCATGTAGTGTAGTGTAGTGAAGCGAAGCGAAGCGACATCAGAACCTCCAAAAGTGGTCCGAACCCTAGTGTTTTTAACATTTTGACTTCGAAATGTGCTTCGCACCACAACGGCGTGCACTTTTTCCACATCGGAACCTCCAAAAGTGGTCTGAACCCCTGGTGCTTTGTACATTTTGACTTGGAAATGATATGTGCTTCTTGCCACAACGGCGTGCACTTTTTCGACATCTGAACCTCCAAAAGTGGTCCGAAAATCTAGTGTTTTGAACATTTTGACTTCGAAATGTGCTTCGCGCCACAACAGCGTGCACTTTTTCGACATCTCAACTGCCAAAAGTGGTCCGGACCTGGTGTGTTTTGTACATTTTGACTTCAAAATGTGCTTCGCGCCACAACGGCGTGCATGAACCTCCAAAAGTGGTCCGCACCCCTAGTGTTTTGTACATTTTGACTTCGAAATGTGCTTCGCGCCACAACAGCGTGCACTTTTTCGACATCTCAACTGCCAAAAGTGGTCCGGACCTGGTGTGTTTTGTACATTTTGACTTCGAAATGTGCTTCGCGCCACAACGGCGTGCACTTTTTCGACATCTGAACCTCCAAAAGTGGTCCGGACTTGGTGTGCTTTGTACATTTTGACTTCAAAAATGTGCTTCGCGCCACAACGGCGTGCACTTTTTCGACATCTCAACTGCCAAAAGTGGTCCGGACCGGGTGTGTTTTGTACATTTTGACTTCGAAATGTGCTTCACGCCACAACGGCGTGCACTTTTTCGACATCTCAACTGCCAAAAGTGGTCTGGACCTAGTGTGCTTTGTACATTTTGACTTTGAAATGTGCTTCGCGCCACAACGGCGTGCTCTTTTGCGACATCTCAACTGCCAAAAGTGGTCCGGACTTGGTGCGTTTTGTACATTTTGACTTCAAAATGTGCTTCGCGCCTCCGAGGCTGAAGTGTTTTGTACATTTTAACTTCGAAATTTGCTTCGCGCCACAACGGCGTGCAATTTTTCATCTCTCCTCTCGCCAGCTGCCTCCGCACCCGCCGCTTTAGCGAGCCTACTTTTCGACCCTCCAGAACCACAATCATCGGAAAAACACATTGCTTCGCGACTTTCCTACCTTTTCGCGCATCTCCATCTTCTTTCTTCTTACTCTTTCTCTTCTACTCTTCTCTCTTCTGATCTTTCTCTTCTCTCGGCCTCTGCCCTACTCTGCTTTTCATCTGTCCATATTGTCGGGAGTTTGACTTCTAAACTTCCTTCGGTTATAAAGAATTATATATATATACACACATCCATATTATATATATATATATACACATCCATATCACCAATATATATATATATATATATATACCTTGAGTCTCCAAGTATGCCCGTTTTTAGGCCTCTTGCTGTTACCTCATTTTTTTGATGCGTTCAACCATTTTTGGGGTCACTGAATCAAAAAAAGGTCTTTCATTGTTTTGGGGGATCAAGTCAGTATATAAGATTATATAAGTGATAAATCCAATCCCTTCATCCCAGACCCAGTTTAGCAGCCACGTGCGGTTCACGATCTTTGTCCTGGTGATGCCCGTTTGGCACCGCAGCCGGGTGTCTCAGTGGACAGGAGGACTCTCAGGGGTTGTTCACCTGATTCTGATGTTTCCTTTTTTTAACTCCCCCGGTTCTAGTCAACTTTCGTTTTCTTTTGGTGGAGCCACTCGCTCCCCAGTCCTGACCTGTGAGAACAAACCAAACCTTGATTAAGTATCGCTGCAACGTTCGTTGCGTTGTAGTGGAGGCATGGACTGCACGACTTAGTCGTGAAATCCTGCCAACGAAATCCTCATCCATCTCACAATTGTCCTGGTTCGGAGACAAGATATGAGAATCTTGCGCCTGAAGTCTGGCAGTCACATCAACCGCATAGTGATGGAAATAGTGCAAAGAGGGCTCCAAAGTAAAACGCCTCAAGCCCTGACCATGGCACAAGCGCGCCAACCCACTGTAGCTGTTGGTAAAGTTGTAGCAATGTAGAGCCAAGTTCCGTGATGTTTCCCTGGAAAGCCAAACACCTTGAGTGTGCAAAATGCGGAAAAACTCCACAGATGCCGTGCTCCCCAACAGGATGTTTTGTAGGAATGGTTTGTGCCAGGCTTCAAGAGGGCGATCAAGCAAGCTGACTCCTTGTCTCTGATTGGTTTCTTTCATTAAGACTCCCTTCTGGATCACTTTTGCTAGCCAACGAATCATCAGCATGCAGTCTGACCCTTTGAAGCGACCGTAGGGGAATGTCCTAATCTTTGGCCAGTGCAACAATGCCCGGGTAAAGTTCTTGATGTTGGCAACATGGTGACCTTGCCACTCGTCTTTCATAAAGTGATGGAAATCTTGATAAGCAACCTCCAGCAAAACATCAGCTTGATTTGATTGACCCGGGGATGACCAATATCCAAGGTCACTCAACAGAACGATGGCACTTGCAACCCAATGGCCACCAACCGTTTGCTTGAAGATGTGAAATGGGTCTTTCCGAAAGATTTCATGTTGCCTTGCAGTATGACCAGGAATTTGGAGCAGTGGTGAAACATCATCATCATCCCAAGGGTTTTCCAACCCCTCACTTGGCAGCCATCTCGGGTTCCATGAAACATCTTCAAAAGGAAGATCATCTAACCCAGCTAGGCATTCAGGGCAAATACCTTTGCCAACCTTCTCGGCCAGTTTCCTTGGGGAGTTGGTTGAACAGCACCCAAAAAGTATGTGATATCCTTTGGGCCAAACATAGCTATATAATATATTTAATGTTGTTTGATTGACACTCAAAGGGACAACAATAGACAAAATATTGGTATCCAATGAACCGAAAAATACTGATATCGGATAAACCCAAATATACAAAGAAGAAAACAAGGTTCAAAAAAGACCGGGTGTAGTGGCCGGCTTTTGCCAGCGCCGGGGCATCGCCTTTGACGCCCAGGCAGATCGGAAACATGCCTCGCACGCCTTCGGAGGCCAGCCGCTGGGACTCTGCAGCGATGTGTCCCAAAACTTTGTCATAGACGAATTCATTTTTCTTGGTGTACCACCTCTTTGGAATTAGGGTATATAGGAACCGTGACATCAAGGATGATCCACGTTGGTTGTGGCATTGCCCCTCCAACATATATTTCTCCATGTCAGCATCAGATCTACCAGTTCCAGCAGACCATAGACGTTCAAAATCTGTTTTGGTTTGTGTGCCCCAAGCGGCTTGCATATTGAAGACAAGAACGCTGGATTTCCTCAGGCTTGTTCCCTCATCTAAATGCAGATAATACGGAACACATTTTCTCAAATTGTCAGCATGCTCAGTGTAGACCCAGTGGTCTCCATTCGCATCTCGATACTTCCGCCAAAAAGATTCCAGCAGAAGCCCAGACAGGGGATCGTCAATGTTGAAGCCTCCCAATAATAGATGGGAATAATCACCGAGTAGAAAAGCAAACCACGACTGCAATGAAATGTAATGAAGATGAAATAGCCCACATTTCAGAGTGCTGAGTTGCACAGGAATGGTCAGCCCATACTTGCGAAACAATATGTGAAGATCACGTTCTGCATTTTTCAAGTTGTCAACAGTCATATTGCCAGCCTTTTTGATGGCCGCTGAAACTTCATGGGATCCCTCCTGTTTGGCTTCCTCAATCGCGCTCAAGGCAAATCTCTTCAAACGAGTAGCGGGAGCCTAGGTTGGGAAATGGATGGAGGTGCAGGAAGTCACTTGGGGTCTGCCCCACAATTGTAAAAAGGAAAGGGGAGTTAATACCAAAGACCCAAATTTGAAACAAAAACCAAGAAAAATATCAAGGGGCTCCATCGGCCATCGAAAGGGCCAAGTTTTTCAGCATGACTCCTGGCTTGGCTTGACCTGGCACGGTGCCATGGACAGATTGGTGTGTATATTATATACCTATACATAGCTAAAAATGGCAAACGTATTTGCCATGATCTTCAGTTCCCCAATTCAAATTTATTTGCAACAGCAGTTTCTGGGTCCCTTATCTCATTTTAAAACATCCATGAAATAATCCCAAAAGACAGTGGGGGCGCAATGGTTTCATACTTAATGAATCCGATTCTAGACCACCATCAGGTTGAACAGCTATCTATACCTGGACCTTCAGTGCTTACCCGGAAAAAGGCACCAATTCACTGGAGCAACTGAACTGGCTTAATTTGATGGTTTTGGTGTCAATTGGGGGTCCAGGTATATATAGACCCATGTAAACATTACAAACAATGTGGACCTTTTGATCTCCGTTGCCCCTTCGGTGATCTCTGAGTGTGCAGATCGACCTTGCTTCTTGAAATCTCACCAAAATTTCATGGGCTTGCACTTGTAAGTGCCCATGCTGGTCCTCCCACTTGGTCACTTCAATGGTGTTCACTATGAAGGAGATGTTTTTTGTTGTTAGAATTTTATCATATGATTTCAAAATGGGAACCATAGATGGGGGATTGGTTCATATAATAGGAGAGGTATACATCTAAACAAATGTTATTTAATATATTGCTTGGATGGATGGGGTTATGACCCAAACCGGACATTGTTAATATAGGGCATTGCCTATCTATCATGGGAAGTTGGATGCCATCTAAAGGTGATATATACCTTGGAGAACATGTGAACGATGTAAGCAACACATCCTAGACATTTCATAACCTATATAATATATACACTATGTGGTTTTTGGTGGTACAGGGGAACTCCCATCAATAATCATCAAGATTCATTGTGACGTGGGGACATGGAAAACATCAACTGGCACGAGCGGCTGCCCGCTTTGGGGCCGCTTTGGCCGCCTGGCTCGGAGCTGGCTCAGGCTTTGCCTTTGCCTTCACTTTGGCTTTCGCTTTGGCCTTTCCGGCCGGCACTGCGCTACTCTTAGCTTTCGGGATTGGGATCGACTTGGAACGGGCTTCCATCGACAACGATTCCTGGGCCCTTAGCATCCAGCAAAAGTGTTTGTCCAAACTAAAGTGTAGAGATTGGCACTGTTCAGCTATATAATGTTTTGATGTACTGCAATAACAGGACAGAAATCAAGGCCCTCACAACTTCATGCTGACTTTGAAGAGGCCCATCAGGAAAGTCTCTTGCCTCAACCGAACTAAGCATTGATTTGAAAAGATGGTCACAGCGTTACCAGTTAACACCCTGGGTGGTATACTATACTGCAAATGCTAGAAAATTCTGAACCCCAAAAAACTCAATAGGTATTTTGCGGATATCATCTTTGGGATGCACATGGAACATGCAGGGGGCCAACACAACCCAATGCAGAATGGGCACTCAACAGAGTACCCTTCCACTGCACCCTCAGCGTAGATCTCGTTGATGGAAGTCTGCTGCTTCTCCAAGGAATCGGTGATAGAGGTCAACTTGTTGACAAACCTGAGGCAAAAGATAGAATCTGTTATGCATATAATAATTATGTTAAAATATATAGTCCTTGGCATTTTGTAGTTTGAAGGGCCCTCATGACTGAGTACCAAATACCAAACATTGGATAGGATGATCAGACCCTATGATCCCCCATTAAACTGAATTTGGAAATGCCAGGCAACGCATCATGTGTTGCTGTCTTGAGCTCCTGGGGAATCGTCTCATACTTGACTTTCAACTCCTGGGCTTACAGTAAATTTGTTGTTTTGATACTGGACCAAAGCAAGGAAACAAAAGAAGGACTCAATGTCATTTTGAACCATGTGTGTGAATTTAAATGGTGGTATTTCAATCAAGGATCGGAAATCTTTCCGATGCGTTTGGTGGTTCCATCCAAGTACTTCAAAATCACTTGGGAGGCTTTCTCATTCTTCTGGACTTGTGGCAGGACAGGAGCAGTAGGTGTTGGGCGCTTCTGGTCATCCGTACTGCCACCACTTTGGCCAGGAAGCCCTAGCCAAAAAAAAAGTCAGTTTGGAGAACATGAATAAGACATGAGAATAATTAAAAGTTTTATTTACAAACCCTGTGCAGAATCAACAGGTCCGTCCAGCCTGTCGGGGTGTCTCGCACATCGGCCATGTCCAAGGTCAGGGGTGCAGCTGCTTCAAGCAAAGCATCCGGAGCTGGCTGCTCGGTTTCATAGTTAAACTGCTCACGTGTGGTCTTTGAACGACTGGATTCATACTCAGCCTCTACTTCTTCCTCCACCCAAAACAAGGTTTTGGATTCATATTTGTCCCACCTAAGTTTGCACACCAAGTAGATGTTTACTAGTGAGATCTGTTTGGCATCAACATGGATAGGCTGGGTTTCAGCATTTGAGGACAAGCATGTCTATTGATTCCCAGGCACTTGGTATGATCACCCTTCTTCTCACAGTAGTCTTTGACAGCCTTGATTCTGGCCCTCAGCTGGGGCAACACAGAAACAGTGTGGACATTTTCATCCCATTGTAGTGGTTTCACAGAGCAAGTAGTCCCCCCCAATAAAGTAGGGGCAAGTGTCGCGCTAAACTTCAAGACCTCACGCATCTTGTCTTCACTGGCCCACTGAGCCTTCACCTTCACTTTGACGCTCTGGCGCTTCTCTGTCTCCACAGTGACGTAGTTGATGAAGGTCGCCTCCACATGAAAGAGCAGGAATATATATAAATAAGAATGTACTAATACAGGGTCCCCTTGGTCCAATGGAAACCAATCACATGTTTCTATACAGATGAATTTATCATGGTTTCATGTACACGGCTACCATATGCCTTGTCAAAGTTGCACTGTTGAAAGAGTTCTTGCAAACGTGCACGGCTAGCTCCTCCCTGCTTCCACTCATTGTGGATCTCAAGGGGAACCTGAAGCATCCTTAGCTTGAAAACAATGTTTTGAGGAGACCGAGTCATGTTTGAAAGTAAATCACTATACATGCTCCTACTGATGCAATATTTTTGTCAAACTAGTTCTTGGCCATGCTTCCCCGTTGAAGTCCTTGAACAGATTCTCCCAAGACGCTTGCGAACTGCTTCATCCGTAGTAGATGGGAACGTGTGTTCATTCTGGGTATCCCCTTCATCTGGTTGGTTCAGGGTCATGTCACTCAGCTGCTTTCTAAGATTGGCAACCTCTTGCTCCAATCCTGCCTTCTCAGCTTCAAGTTGCATGTTCATGGCCTTGAGCGCACAGACCTCATCCGGTGACTCTCCTGTTTCGCCAAGGTGTCCGGGATATGCTGGAGCTTGGAGGCCCTCCAACTGTCCGGGTTTGGCAGGAGAGGGACTGTAGTACGGGGACTCATACAAGCGACGGGGCTTTGGTGGTTCAATTTCTGTTGGCTTCTCTGCACGCATCTTCTTGAGAACCTTGTCTGGGGTTTCAGTAGACACATCTGTAGCCTTTGAAAAGGTCGAGCATGGTTGGGGGAAGATAGGCTGAGAACTAACCGGTGGTGCTGCTTCCATTCCGGCACGACGATTCTTCAGCTCCTGGCAGCGGTTGGAACTCGTAAAAGGGTTAATCAAATCTTGGTTCTAAAGCTTGGGTTGGCAAGGAAGTCTTACAAGCCACCAGTCCGAATCCAAAAGCTGTACATATCGAATTACTCAATGGTGTATATACATGGGCATAGAAGATATAGACAAAGTAGTTCATCTATACAGGAACTTGGGGATTCAACATATGAACTATTTCACAGCAGAAGGAAGGCAAGATGGGTCCTGCAGTTCAGCCTCCATGGCGGCAGAATCTGGTTCCGATTTTACCTGTTGATCCCGTAGCACCCTTGCACCTTCCACAAGGCTACTGGAACTAAAGCTCTGGGACGGTAGCTGATTTTTCATCGTCGCAAGACCACAGAACGAGACAGAACGAGCTGCAGCTGATGCTATTGAGCCAGCTCATACCAATGTCAATCAAGATATGGCAACTCGGTATCCAAATCAAATGGATGGGATGGCACAGATCTATATTTCAATTTTCGATGAAAAAATCATCATTGTTTATTCCCAGGTATGCACAGAGCAATCCCCAACGTAACGACACATTATTTTGGGCAGACTATAGCCACATGATCCAAACTGAGTGCCAAAAGTGTAATGACACTTAGGGTTGGCAAATTGCTTGCTTTCTAATTGCAGGTGAAACCACCTTTTGAGGGGGCAACAAAATCCGATAGACCACATATGTGAAATGAGGTCCCTCATCCGGTGAAGGGGTTTCCCCACCAGGTCGATCATTTCGACAACCTGGGCTGTTTTGAAAAATTCGAATTAGTGAAGATTCCACCAACGCTGCACTAAATGAAGTTTCACAAGCAGCTAGAATCTTCATTCCAAGCCAGCATTCTCGCTTATCCAGAGCATAGCCATACAGAGGGTGGCTCCATCTTTTTACAGGATTCGATGATATTCCCACTTTGAATACAGCAGGGTGTTTTTTGAACAAGTTCTCAACAGTTCGCTCTGCATGTGACAGAATAGTGCTCGCTGTAGCTTTGGGTGACTTGCACAAATCAAAGAGGATCCTTTCACTACAATTGTTTGAGTCATGTAGTTGAGGAAGAATCTCCTGCCATAGTCGGGGAAGCCTCAAGACATCCTCCCCAAGACTTGCAACCCATCTCTGCAGTGGCCAGGTTCGCAAAAGCTCCGGTCGGGTACGGCACAGCTGGCTAGGCTCTGTGGGCCTTGGCTTCGGGATCTTCAGCAACGTGTTTTCTTGTCGTAAATGGGTCACCTCTGCCAAGAGATCAGCATTCTCTTTCTCTAGTCTCCTGGTTTTTTGGACTGCATCCACCTCCTGAATCTGGTAACCTTCTTGATCGCTTGCTTCAAGATCCGTATCCCACAGAACGGAAGCTAGGGAACGTATACGCTTGGCCATTGCCACACATTTCCATTTCAGTGCGCAATTGCCTGTTGAGTTGGCCCCTATATGGCAATCCTTTGTTCAACATGGTTTACCTGTATATATCTTGATTGAAAGCCACCAGTAGGGATTTTGGAATGTGAAAAACAAACCCCAGCTTCCCAAGGGTTGAGCACCTGAATCCAAAGCAGTTGCGGTGGCAAACCCAAACCAGAAGGGAGAACCCAGAAATAGTCACCCGATTGTTTGACTATATTGATGGGACCATCCATCGATATTTCTTTTTCATTCTGAGAAACCAAGGGATGGTGATCCAATCGACATCCACACAAATTTTACGAGTGTAAAAGTGGACCATTGATCGATTCATGTCCAAATTCAGGCCAATTTGGGAACCCAAGTGGTATAGAGTTGATTGGTTTCACACCAACTATGCTCTACTAAATGAAAAGGGGACCATGGATGGTTGTTAGTAAAAGATAGTGACCTGGGGAAAACCAATACAACTTGTGTATGTGGGATCATCGATGTTATTGTAAGAAACCAAGGTTAGTGATCAAATTTATGTACAAAATAAAAAACAGTGGGACCAGTCATCGATGAGTTACAACTCAATAGAGGAAAACATAGGGGATACTGCCCCAATTAAATACACTATATTATATCATAAGTTATAGAATTGATGAATACTGCCCCAATTAAATACACTATGTTATATCATAAGTTTTAGAATTTATGAATTGGAACAATTGGCCGATGCCCTACCCCATCAAGAAATAACTAGCGCAGATGAAGTATACATATGAGGATGGCTCAAAATAGGGGTGCCCCAAGGCCTTATATAATCTTGAAATAGTATCTCATCAAGTTTTGGGCATCCCTATTTTTTGACATCCCCATGTTTAAATTAAGAACAATGTGGCCAACACAATGTTCCTGATGTCCACCATCAAAGGTCATCATAATCTGTTAATCTAACTAGTATGGATCTCAACCATTGTCATAAGAGTGGTTCCTGTGTAGAACACTGTGGGTTTTCAAGGCTTCTAAGTGAACTTGGGGTTTGGTCCACAAAACCTTCATTGTTGCAAGGTTCTATACCCCAGACCTCAAAGAGGGGAGCTGGCAGCTTGCTGCACTGCTGGGCATGGAGAGGAGCCCCGGGTCCGGACGGTCGGACGGACGGTCGGACGGACACCCAAAAAAGTTCGCTTTATAAAATTTAGGCCTTTACCTCCGGACGGGTCCGGATCGGACGGGTTTTTCCATCCGTTGGACGCCGATTTCCGTCCTCCGGACGGTCTGGTCATTTGTCCAAAATGAAAAAAGTTCGTTTCGGAAAAAAAGGTTCTTGGCACTCGTTTGCCATATGCCAAAATATATATTTGTACCAATGGCTAGTCTACCCATATCTTATCAATATATTCAACATGGGATCCCATCACAACAGTAGTAGAGGTGCCCTTAGAACTCAACAGGCAGCAAAGGCCTCCAGTCAAAGGCCTCCAGTCTGCGGGTATGCCTAAAAGTTTGGACCCCCGAATGTATCGGATCACACTACGGACTTCAGCATCTTCCCAGCAATCGTCCCAAGGAAGATTGGCATACATGGTCTTCAGGTCAGTCGTAGTATCCACCTAGAATCCACCAACACAGCAGGCAGTAAACAGTAGGTTTACTGTGATGTGGTCAGGGTTCAGTGTCCTTTTTGACCTTCAAACCTTTTGAAGTCAAATGAGTTTCAAACCCTGCTTGAATCACAACCCAGTGGGTCCCCTTTCCTTTTTGGGCAAATCTCATAAACTAGTCTGTATATAGTAATATCCAATATGATATAGACTGCATAAGAGGATTATATAGTATAGATCGACCAAGAAACAGAGCATGATATTCCACTACCCAACAGCCTGTGGGATCGGGTCCCTCTTCTCCGTTTTGGCAACGTCGTTGGCTTGCAGGATGTGTCGGGCAAAGCACCAAGTATAAAGCCTGGGCCAAGGCGCAAAAGCTAGTGGGCAGACAAGGGCCGGATGGAATAGGCTCCATGGGACATTTATATAGATTTAATACTGGATGATGATTCCAATTTGTTGACATTGTTGCAGTCATCAAAGCTCTGTCTACTTGATATGGATTCAAGGGGTGACAGAAGGTTTTGGAGCAGTTATCCAGGAACATAACATATAGTATGGTCCTTGCCAAAAAACACTTGAGACATTCAAAGCAAGAACACTTCCATTACCAGTGTAATTGGGACAAGGCACTGGGTTTGTTTAAGTTTGCCATTGCCCTTGAATCTCTTCTTGCCGCTACCATTAATATACCGGTCAGTGGTCTTGGTATCTGTGGCCAATTGCATCTTGGACAGTCTCGCTGCAAAAGAAAACATCCCAAATGTTGGGGAGTTGGAAAAAAGAATCGTTCTCTTCGGCGTTGGGTGCTGTAGGGCTCTCATCCAGAACGTCTGGCGAAACATCTTAGCTGACCAGTTTGTGCCACCAAAAAAAACATCAAATATAAATATGATACATTCATATATACATTCATGGTGCTTTGAGCCACACTTTGTGGGATACCATGGGGAACTATCAACCCAAATAAACCCGATGTTTCTCATGGCATTTGAAACATTACTACCAAATCTAAACCCAGGGTCCCTCATTGAGTGTTTCTCTAGAAGATCTTGCAGCCATACCATCCTGGTATGCAACATGATCAACGAAGTCGAAGGTTGCTCCAAGTAGAATGTTCCAAGCATCGCATAGGTGACAAGCAACACCAAGACACACCTGCCACGGTGCCCAGAGCAGTGCTGACAGGGTGGTGGCCATGGTGGATTTGAATGGATTATATTATATTTATATAACCTTAGGGGGGTTAAACCTTGTGCCCGCAAAACTTTCCACGAACATAGTCATATGGTGTTTTGGGTGAAGTGGGATTGTTAAGATTCACCTAGGTATGGGTGTGTGTGTGTGCCAACAAAACTCCCCAAGATAAGACACCCCTCCAATAGCTTTTGCTGGATATGAAAGTGGATGGCTACTTACGGCTACTTACACATATTCAATGGTAAATAATTTTTGGAACAACAGGCCTGCTCACCATCAGGTTGGCAGATGCAACACTTGGAAATTCCAGGCACCCCATCGGAGTGAGAAATGATCTTTTTGTCGACCCCCGGGATGCAACCACCCAGCTTGAGCAACATACCCCCAGGGTTACCAGCACCTTTCCATAGGCACCTTCCAATACTGATTTCAGCACTAACCTGGGCCACAACCCGGATGTGAGGAAGAACCATCTAAAAGAACAGGTGTCTATGATAACCCAACCTATATTGTAACAGTCAAGGGGTTCCTGTAAAGCTTCGATGTGGTCCCATAATATTGTAAAATTAAAGTTTGGTCTTTTCCCCAAAATAAGCATCCATTTTGGGATTGTTTCGTTCTGTGTTAGCCATATGTAAATTTTGAGCAATCCCAAATAAGTAACAGCATCCCCGCATCCTCATTGATATTGAAACAATGGGAGTTGGAGCTGTATTGGAGGTCCAAGGCCACAGATCGCTGGCCACTCAGGCGAGCCATTCGGGCTATCCTCCCTGCCCCAGCAAATAGGTCCACCACCTCCCAAGTGCCACCCTTGGGAAATGCATTTGGCTCCAACCAGCTAATCAAGAGCACCAAGGTGATTAGCACCTAGGCATTGTCAGGCACCTATACTGTAAATATATTATATATATGATATACGATCTTTACAAGCCCGCTATAGCCAGTCGCTTGGTTGATGCTAAAACACATGAGGATACAGAACAAGATCAATCCCAGTAAACAAATATAGGGCTATAGTTTTATACATAGCAAAATCAATCCACAATAAGCACATGGGGAAACCTAATTTTATTGACACCAAAAAACCACATGGGGATAGATACATGATACAACTATCTTCCAATAATTAATCCATTTGGGGATACACAAGATGATTGGCACCAAAAACCCATATATGAGGATAGATAACACGCTTCCGAAGTAAACAAATGGATAACCTATATACAAAGGAGTCACCCAAAAGAAACACATGGGGATAAATAACCTGATCAACCCTGAGTAGGCCCAGGCTATATATCTTGGTTTTTGGATGTTAATTTACCAAATTATTTGTCAATCTGTCAATTGTCATGTCATATTTACTCCCATGGTCTCCGTCCCCTAACAAGAATATTCCATGATTCAAAATACCTCAAATGCAAACCCCCTCACACCCCCCGGAGGGGGTTTGCATTTTAGGTGCTTTTGGATTTCTGAGTAAGGTTCGATTCTGGCAAGTATCTTTGGGAGATCCTAACGCGAAAAGGTTTCGCAGGACCCGATCGAAGTGCTCTGGGGTCACCATGGCTGGAACCAGGTTCACTGGCCAAGCACCACTTGACTTTTCAAGGCTGCATGAATCATTGTTTTTTTTTCAGATTATCCCGGGATGATTTTCCTTATGTTTTTTTCCCACCATGCACACCCTCCACTATTATCCAAAGGGTTATTGGTTTCCTTTTTTCCTTAATGGTTTGGCCGCACTCTGGCCCACACTCCAACAAAACCAGGCCGGGACAACTTTGCACGACAAGCCCATGCCGTTCGAAGAAGGACCGTCTGGCCTGGGCCGGTGGTGCCGTTGATACCCCTTACACATGGTGAAACACTTGGTAAGCTGGGATTGGAGCTGGGTGTTTCTCAATATTTGGCATTAAAGATTCTGAAATCCACCCTGCATCAAGCCCATGCAGTGGCAAACTCACAGATATTTTCCCACTGGCAGCGAAGCAGTCAAAGATCAAATCGATCGAGATGCTAATGCGGGTCGCGCTTGGCTTTCGACCCTGACTGGCATGGTAATTTCAAATCTGCATAGACAGTCTAGACAACACATGGCTACCCTTGACTCCTTGGAAAAAGCTCACGGTAGGCCGTAGAGATTTGCAGAACAAACCATGAAGACAAGACTATTAAAGTTAATCGTGGTGAAAAAAATATTCATGAGGAGTTCCAATCTTTTCTAGACTTGGCCCAACCATGTTTCAGCACCCAAAGAGAAACCCCAAGTACAAAAGACATGTCAGCCTTTTGTTCCCATGTCAATGGGCCACGTGTTCAAGTAGACAGATGTATGTTTTTCGGAAAAGAAACTCTTCAAGCTGCCGTCCTGGCAGCAGCCTTGACAGCCCTCCAACGGGCAATCACTGGGGCAGCAGTAAAGTCACAACCGTTCTCGTCCAGCATCGTCGCCTTAGATCAAAAGCAGGATAAGTATGGATAAGCTATATATAAGGAAAGTGGTTGGATAAATTGTACTATCAACACACCTTGAAACACACATGTTGGGCTATACATATACAGCAGTGAGAGATGTATATAATTTCTTTCCAGTGGCAAGCTCCTGGATGGCACACAAAGCGAATTGCATGCCATGCTGCCCCTCGCTAAGGTAGAACACCTACAACAGAGTCAAAAACAATTTGAAAATAATTTGCATAATTTGAGCAATCATCATACACGCTGGATGCAGTGATCATCAGACAGAAATGTAACTTGCAAAAGGGCCTGGGAAAGACCACCATCTGGTTTGGGAACTTTCAGGCCAACAGCCGCTCTACTCCAATAGGGGACCACATAGGACAGCTTGAAAGTCTTGATCAGCTTTTTCAAACGTGTCTTCTCCTTCTCTGTAACACCCTTCTGGGGCTTCTCGGACACAGCACTGGGTGCACTGGGGGCACTGGGAGCAGAAGCAGGGCCAGAAGAGACATCCTGAACCGAAGCATCTTGGGATTTCTTTGTGCGTCTCTTGGGGGCCGCCTTCTCGACCTTCTTGTCGTCCTTTTTCACCTTAGGTGACTTTGCCTTCCTTCCCTTGCCCTTCCCCTTACCTTTGGCCTGTGGCTCCTCGACCTGATCGTCCCTTGGGAATGTGTCTTCACCATCTTGCTGCTTGGCTGGCGCTTTGCTCTTCTTGGCCTTGGGTGCTGTCGTTTGGGACTTGCGCTTGCGTGTGGGGGGCTGTTCATCATCCTGACCTTCATCCTTCTTCTTGCCCTTTCCACGGCCTCGACCTCGACCTTTCCCACCCCTGCCCTTACCCCGACCCTTCCTGGCAGGAGAGTCTTCCCTGCTAGCAGCAAATTGGTCACGACGCCTCAGTGGGGACTCCTCTCCAAATTCCTCAGCTTCAGCCTCCCTTTGATCCTCAACCTGCCTTTCAACGTGTACAACATCACCTGCCACAGCTGCGACCTCACCTTCACTGTCATCATCACTTACATCCTCAAACTTGAAGCCACCTGTAACCGGATCAACTTCAAACTCATATTTCCTGGGTTGGCTTGGGGGTGGAGAGCAGGGTTCAGCAGACAATGCTGCGCTGGATGTCAAGGCTCCAGCAGACTCCTCGGGATACTCAGGTTCAAGGTAAGTGTCACCAATCTCCACCACCTCCGGGATGGAACGGTCAGGGCCAACTCCAGTTGCAGACTCCTCCGGCGGCTGTGAAATCGGGTTATTGCTTCGAAAGAAAATGGAAAGGGTTGTAAATTCGTGTTTGGGTCCTCGGGCGCAACAGCTTGGCTGTCATCAACAGTGACCAAAACATCCTTATGGCATCCAAACTGGAAAATGTGGGAAAACCAACATGTGAAAGGACGATGAAAGAGCACGTTGAAATTTCAGTATCAACATGAACTTCATAGAAACTGCAAATGAGCTACCGAGCTAGCAGTAGATGATCGGGACCTGCGACGCTCCAACTCTTGCCTGGGCTACCACAGAAAACTATGTACACACCCTTTGTAGAAACTATATAAACTAAAGCACTTTCTTAACCAACTTACATGAAGCTTAAACCCCTTTTTGAATAAATGCTGAACAGGTACTCCAGAAATAAAATCCTGGCATCGAGGCTATCACGGTCGTGGCCCCCCCCTTCTTGCCCAACAATGCTTCCACTTGAAGCAGCCGAAGCAACATCCTCACGCGGCACCATTGGGCGATCTTCCAAGCTGATGCCTGCCTCAAGAAAGTCAAAAGGAATGGTGTCAAAGGTAGATGGGTCAGAGGAAGTGGTGCTGGACCTGGCAAGTGCTGCAGAACCACCAACGGGTGCTGCTGTGTTGTCAGGGCTCAGGGGGGCAGCAGCAAGTGGGCTCATGGGGGCAGCATCAAGTGCTGAGTCAACATCAGCAAGGGCCGGCGCAGCCACAGCCGCAGGAGGATCTGACTCAAGGGAATCTGGTCCGTCTTCAAGGCCTGCAACTGCTGCCTCCTGCATAGGTAGCAGCTGGGTAGCAGCGTAAAGCCCAAACAAGTGCTTTATTAGGTCTACTTCGCAGAAACTTAAACATTTGTTTATTTTTGAAATTGTGTTTTGCTATACGTTGCCCTTTCAAAAAACAACCCCCACTACAACAGAACCTGGGCGTGCAAATTCCACGCATCCCTGAAGATGTCCAGCAGCTCGTTGATTTCAGCATCCTGAGGCTGAAGTATATTTACATATGTTGAAGACTATGGGACTCACAAAGTAAGAGTACATCCACCATAAATGACAAGACAAAGTTTGATGAGCCAATGCATGCTAAGCTCACGCGGTTCTCTTGAAAGCCTTAACGATCTCAGGGAGTGTGAAATGAGTTTCCGAACTCCCCAAGCATCAGCATGGAGCTTCACTTTCGTTGGCAGGCTGTCAACACCCGACACCACCATGAGCCGCCAAAACTTTTTCACCTGGCCCAACTGAATATATATGGAATCATGTGAGATTAATATGGGTGCTATTGATTTCTTTGTTGCAAGCCCCCATCCCCCCTCTGCACAGGACCTCTGATGCCAAGCTTGGCAAAGGCGGGGTACGGGCCATACCAGCGAACTCATAGTCAAAGACTTCCACCCACATTTTGGCAGTATGGATCAGGACTGGGAGATTCATCTGGATCGCTTTCCTGGGAGAAGAGGTGTTGTCTTCGGTGTTTTAACAACGACTCATGATTGACCCTTCCCACATTGTTTAAAACCATGCAGTCATTGGATCATTACAACGAATACTACATCACCGTAGTATACGAATATGTATTTACCCTCTTGTGCATATATATACCCCAAGTATTGGTTCATCATTGGATCTTTCCGGGGCCTTTAGTGAAGTGCTATACTTTGATATTAAAACAATGTTCAAACTCCTGTTTGTTTACTATTGGAAGGGATTATACTAACGATTATTAGCATCCAGTAAAAACTATGCTGCAATGAACCAATGTCATGGGTTGGACACCCTTTATTCAGTGGAAGTGATAATATTTAAGACAAGATTCATACTGGGGATTCCAACCACTTCTGGATTTGGCCATTGCACGATCTGCCCAGTAGTTCGAGCTGTTTGGCGAATGGAGCCATCCCCTTCCCATATCTCTGCCAAGCCATGGAGGCTGATGGTCGTGCTGACGGCCATAGCTTCTGAGCTTGGAGGGTGCCAGGGCAACACTTTGGGCCAAATGCCTTTGCAGTAAGTAGAATGGTTTCAAGATTTCAGGACGGATGCAATGATTTTTGAAGTCAATGCCCTGACTATGAAACTTGATTGATCAATTGAAAATTCACACTGCGATTTCTATTCTATGTCTAAAATCATCGAACTGCCCTGGCATTCTGCTGCCCGCTTCCACTGAGCTTTCCGGCCATGATAGGAGATACGGCCACTCGGATTTAGCCATGAGACCTGCGTGGGAACATGTTTGGAAGACCTTTCATATTCTTGGGATATACCCTGACCCTCGAAAGACCTTCGTTTTTTGGGGACCCTTAAAGAATGGCATTCTTTGAAGACAGGATAAGACAGGACTTGTTTGATAAAGCGCACTTTTTTTGATGTGAGCCAAAGTTGGTAAAGAACCAGGGTTGCTGCTTTTGCCAGCTACATCCAGCTACAAACGTGTGCATGGGTATATATACACCAAGTCAAACATCGGCACTTAGTGCTGAAAGCTCAGGATTCAGACATAGAGCTGGAACTTGCCTGGGAATTTCTCCAGAAAAAAAGATATGGGTGATGGGTTGCAGGGCAACTGGAAGTGACTGGACTGGTCTATTCAAACCAAGTAGCATGGTGCTTTTTTCCTAAGCTTAGACCCTTGAGTCGATACAGCAAAACTGATGTTGATAGGCTTGTTGAAAAATAAACCATATGAAACCATGTTCATTCCGAGATTCCGTCATGCTTGTGTCGCTTAACCAGCTGCGCGACCATGCCACCCTCATCGTAGTTTTGCAAAAGGGTTTGAACTACTCCCCGGGAAATCTCGATCTCCTCAGGCTGAATGATACGCAGTGCACTTTAGATCCACCAATTATGTTTCCAAAATTTAAAGAAAGTTGAAGGATTGCTCACAAATAGGCAACATCCCATATTTATTTAGGTCGAGAAACCTTTGGGGCATAGACAACACTGGCAACATCTTTCCAAAACGAGTCTGGCAGCCCATCCAAACCTGCCAGGAAAGCAAACCAAGACCAAATGAATAAATGAAGGCTTCAAATCACAAAACAAATGACATGTTAAGTCAAAGTCCCCCCCTTGCCTCGGGCAAGCAGGGAATCTTTCAAGTCCCGGTGTTCTTCCACCAACGCATTCATATTGAAACTTAGATCTGCTTTGTTTTGAGCCAGTTCTTTCGGTAAATCACCAATACCCCTCCCCCAGCAAAGCTTGCAGTGCACCTGGGATGAAGTAATGCAGTCACTGCACGCACACACTGCAAAGTGAGCAGCTTAGGCAAGGTGGGGGGGCGAACCTCCACTTCATAAGATGGAGTGGGCCCGTTTGACCCTAAATGTCGAAATCATCCAGCCTTTTGAACCAATATAGGCATTGGCCTGTGAATGGAGTTTATCTTCCAAACAAATTTCAATGTTCTTTACCAACTTTGGCTCACATCAAAAAAAGTGCGCTTTATCAAAAAAAGCCCTGTCTTCAAAGAATGCCATTCTTTTGAATGACCCCAAAAAACGAAGTTCGTTCGAGGGTCAAGGTATATATACATCAATATCTCTTCTTTGCGGTTCCCCCATGTCCCACAGCCAACAAAATAAATGGTTCTATGTTGTTCATCATATTTAGGGTTTGTTCGGCAATCAGGTCGCATGGGTTTGTGGTCGCATGGGTTTGTCCAGAACATTGTGGTGGTTATATACTTGAATAAACATATTTTACATTAATATGTATAATAAGGACTAAGAAACAAACATTATATATATATATGGAACATGTAATACTAATAGCTGATAACTAAACAACATCATTATAATCCCAAGAATAACAGCAAAAAAACATGGATAGTCAAACCAATATTCATATGAAAACTGTATTCTCCATCCGGAAGCTTATCTTCCAGGGTGAGACTTCCACGTATGATTCAAAGTTTCAACCTACCACCATTCACCAGGATGTCTGTCAGGTAGAACCAAAACAAACTATGTTGGTAGGTGAGAAACCCCATGCAACGAGGTAAAATGGATTGATCTAATATTTACCCCATGCAACGAGGTAAGAGGGATTGACCTAATATTTAATATTATATATATATACATAATATATATATATATATATTTATATGTATCTCGTTCAGGTTCATATACAGTATATAATATAGATTATAGATATCTGAATCATCCTGTTGGTTGTTTGTCGCATTTTACCTTCTATCCCGGTCCCATTGTATCGCCCAGCAAATGGTGAGTTGAATGCCCCTTTGTTGCTGTGACATCGATATGGAGAACCAAAAAAATGTAGATCATGTCTCCAGGAAAACCATGGAAACTCAGTTGTGCTGATTAACTTCAGGATAAATATAATTCAGGATGGTGTTATATATATATATACCTGGAACCCCCAAACGACTGTATTTTTTTGGTCATTTCGCATATGACCATATTTTTTGGTCATACGGCATATATGCCAAAATTCCGAATTCTAAGTTGCACGCATGCGGGGGTAATCATGACACGAGTATTTTCCAATATGTTTCCAATATGTTTCCAATATGTTTCCAATATGTTTCCAATAATTTGTCAATATTTTTCATTTTTTCAATATTGTCCAATCTTGCAATTTTTAAATATGTTTTCAATATGTTTCCAAAATTTATCAATATTCTTCAAACATGCCACTTGTCGCCAAATACCGCCAAATATGGGCATATGACCAAGAAATCTTGTCATTTCTCCAAATTCTGCAAACAAATGGTCATACGGTGTTCCAGGTATATATATATATATATCATTCTTTTTTCGCACCTATATGATATGTACCCCACTATTCTCATTATCCCATTTATATCCACTCCCCAGTGAAATCAATTTATTTATGAATATTCCATTCATATTCCAGTCATGCCCCCAGTTACCCTCTGGTAATTCAACATAGACAAGAGATATTGGAAATGGCAATAAAAATAGTTTATTGACTTATTCAAAAAGGCAATTTTCCATAGATATGTGAGTTTACCAGAGGGTATATGAACCCAGAACTTCCATTCCTCCTTATTTAAGGAATTCCTCCTTATTTAAGGAATTCCTCCTTATTTAAGGAATTCCTCCTTAAACTTCCTCCTTAAATTAAGGTGGAATTTTTGAAAAAATCCTCCTTAAAATTCCTCCTTAAATTTTCAATTGCAAGGGGATCTTGCACCTCCTTCAGCAGGAGACTTGAAACCTCCTTATCCCAGATCCTGGCAGCAAAACTTTTCACTTCAGCTCTGGAA
>Ga0126342_10006307_pt1 | contig 20992 bp, 18 predicted proteins | sample Cyp1metagenome_FD_92528 | JGI IMG/M metagenome (GOLD analysis project Ga0126342, IMG submission 92528) | Coral microbial communities from Lord Howe Island, Old Settlement Bay, Australia - Cyphastrea 1 metagenome | ecosystem: Host-associated > Invertebrates > Cnidaria > Coral ...
TCGTGCTGCGTTTACAATGGGCGAAGAAGTTGGGGTGACTTTTCCTGGCAGTTGGGGGACGTAGTTCCATGCGGGAATGACACCTGACTGCAACGTTGGGGGACCTTCGGTGGCCATGAGTAGTGGTTTAACCATTAAAAAATCAAAAAACATTTACCGCTAATTAAAAAATAAAGAGCTAAAAAATAAAGAGCTTACAATTACACATAGTAAATATGGTCGTTGATTATATAATTATTTTGATTTGTTATAGAGGGTTTTACTGCTGGGTTCAAGGGGACAATGGACTGACCCATGACCAGAGAATCGTTATCAACCAGTCCTTTGGGGAATTCCAGATTTCCCAGGTGCTACTGCCTGTGATTGAGGAGTTCTTCAGCTATCACGCTTCCAGGGCTGAAAAGTGGGCCACGTAGCCGTTGGGAATCTAATGTAGCCATGGTAACTCAACATCAATGACTTATTTTCCATGGCTTTGTTCGATATTCTTGTCAATATTCTTGAATTACCAGTGGGTATTGGAACATAATTATTGTGGATACCGTGGGAAGCGTGGAACAAGCAGTGAAATGTTTGGTAACCCATTTATACACCACCCCTAAAATTACCATAGATGGGTGGTAAACATCATCCCCGAATGGTAGCCCTATTGTTGGGTTCACCACATTATTCAAGTATGTTCCATTTCAAATTTCTGCGGACGGCTTGGCATCATGTTTCCTTAGGTCCTTTGCTGTGCACAAATCCCATGCTTTTCGCAGGGAGCCTGCATCCCTTTCTGACCTGAAGCCATTTTGGCTACAGACAGACATTGTAAGGTGGCCAGTCAGGACCAGAGGCATCGGCCTCATGTTGGGCTTTCAAGAAGCCCGGTCAGAGCAACAAATGAGTAACAACACATGAAAACCCAGAGATTGTATGATTTCAATGGGAGATCTTCAGGATCCAATTGATGCAGGTACGTTAGTACCATTTTTCAAGCCATATTTTGTGGGGATATTCCCTTACATAGCCCGGCTCAAAATAGGCCAGTGATGATTGGAATCATTCCGCCAAGAGTTGAACGAACGTGAGCTTGGGCAGCGCGGCAGAGCACTGTGGGTATGGGTCAATAAATTCTGCAGTCAATGCGGTCGATGAATTAGCTAATTGGAATGTCACCACACATTGTCATTGGTACATCTCACAGAAACTAGTCCCAGAATTTCACCAATCTTTCAATAAACGTCCAGTTTCTCTGCCTTTAAGCGTCCTTACGGGAAATTGACCCATACCCACCCCTCGGCCCTGCCAAGCACAGGGGCCATGGCAGCCGGTGGCCTTGAGTCGGAAAACATAGCAATGGTAGTTGGATTGGAGGAGAATTGGTGTGAAAATTGTTGAAACATATATAATAGTTATAGATTATAGTATGGTATAGTTATAGTTATATCATATAGTATATATATATATATCTATACAAGTTTTTGTATGTGTTCGTAACTGTGATTGTCTAAGTATAGAGTGGATGGGATGAAATTACATCATAGGTAAATTTAAAGTTACTAATCTACAGGTGTTCATAGGTGCTCCAGTGCAATCACCGAGATGGTGCTGGAGCCAAACCGCTCTAAGGTCCGATTCGAGTTCGGAAGATTTGGACGCCCGCAGCTGGACAGCCTTAGTCGTCTTAGTCCGAAGATCGGGGAATATCCAAACCCCATCATCACTGCATCACCATCAGTTGATTATTTCATGTTATTTCTATCTACAGTCATAAGGTCATAGGGTTTGCTCATGTCGCTCATGCTTTGTGGATCAAGTGATTATGGCACCCTCTGTGATAGGCCGTTTTAACATGTTGATGCTAAACCCCACGTTCGCCCACACCCAAGAACAAGAACACACCCAAACAATATCATATGCTTGACATCAGAGGATGAATGAAAACACTGGCTATACACAGGGATTTTGACTTTTGGGTTTTAGGACCTTTAGGATTTAGGGTTTTAATTTAGGGTTTAGGTTTAAATAATTAAATTAACTGGATTGTATATACGCACAAATAATAACACACACACATCTATCTCTCTAATTTGATCTATATAATCTTATCTAAATCTTAACCTTAATCTAATCTACTCTACTCTAATCTAATCTAATCTACTCCAATCTCATCTAATCTACTCCAATCTCATCTAATCCACTCTAATCTAATCTTATCTAATCTATCTATCTATCTATCTATCTATTTAATTTATACTAGATCTATCGTGATATATCTACCTGACCTACCATAAACATCCACACACCATCGTCTTCACCTTGAGGATGTGAAGTCACCCTGCGCATCTTGGCCACTCCACCGTGTCATCGCACCTTCGCCCTGCCGTCCAACTGCACCGTGGCGGACTTGGAGTTGGACGACGCAGGGCCGGTATGGTCGACACGGAGGGGACGCCTTCAACGGGAGGACCACAGTTGCGGTTGCGACGGTGGTAGCGATTGGAAGTGAAAGACGCGACCTAGTTTGCGGTAAATGTTGATGAACCTGAAGCCAAGCAGGAAACTGGTGAAATCTGGTGAAATCAACCAAGACCCAAGACGCATGACATGACTCACCTGCCCAGGATGCCTTGCAGAACGGTGAGGTGCTGATCCTTCCCAGCAAGGAGGACACTGATGGGATGATGCCATCTCCTTCCAGGATGTACCATGATTTACATTATCATGTTACCATCTAGTAATTTAATATAGATAATATAGCTATGGAAAATATGGCCAATTTAGTTCGATGATGTACCTATATACTGATGATGTACCTATATATTGGTGAGTTTGCATAGCAAACTGTCAAACAATTAGAGGGATCTAGAGGGTATTTTTTTTCACTTACCCTCAGTGGTACCCCAAGCAGCCAATGGGGACGACAACCCGATCACTGACCCATCAAAGTGCCGGGCCATTGCAGCGGCAGGATGCTCTGATGCTCTCCATGCTCCCAGACAGGATCCAAGTTGAATTGAATCCAGAGCCTTGCTTTGCACAGATGGGGGTTCAATGGTTGTGGCTCAACAAAGGTGGATTAGGAACGTGACTTGCAAACCATGCATATAAATGTATATCATATCATCAAATCCATTCAAACCAAAACCCAAAAACCCGTGAAAACCGTCCATTAGCCATTTGCCAGCCACGAAATGTCCATTTCATGTCCAGGAGTAAGGCGACCCACATTCACCAATTTGTAGATCACCTTCCAGCCCAAGAGTTGCTGACAATGTGGCACCCTCAATTCCAATGTATTTGCTCAAGGTATTTTCCAGAAGTATGTTTCTTATTCTCCCACCGGTCGATCCACCAATTGGATATTTGGGGATGCTAGTGGGACTATTGTTTATTTTTGTGGCTCTTGAGCAACTCCAAGTATTAACGTTAGCAACCGACCCAATTTATTGTATCCACACTATATCCAATTGCAACATCCATGAAAGACATCAGCCAACCCCCCAAACACCCGTGAGATCACGCCTTTCGCCAAGGAAACCCTGGTGGATGTGGCGTTGGATCTGGGTGTGCCACCGGTGCTTCATGAAAGGAAGGCTGGGGCCCGTGAGGTCAGCAGAAGGGAATTGAGAGCCGATGAGCTCACGCAGGAAGAGCTGCTCGGTGGTGCCATGTTTTTGCCAGGTCTGAAATGTGGGTAGGACATATGAGATTCATTAGCACGTCAGCCAAGCAAAGAACATGCTTTGTCAGTAGGTCTGGGCTGGTATGGGTTGGTCCATCCACCTCCTTGGGAGATCAGATGAGGAAAAGTAGATCACCAGGTTTTCCGGTGATGAGTTTCTCTCCGGTGCTAAATTTTGGTGATTCAACCTGGCCTTGGGCCTTGGGTCAATATTTTGCCATTCTGTTGAAGGAATATGTCGATGTATGATGTGTATGGATATGCAGTATCTAACTAGGAAGAAGCGTGACAAAATTCCTCCACTTTTTTCCCATTCAGATTCACATATAGCCAGGTAACAGCCAAAAGGATCTCACACTGATTTGAGCCATCCCATGCCCATGATTTTCCTAGAAATCTTCCAAGCTTAGCCATAGCCCCCAGTCTCCCAGGCTAGATGCCCTCAACCAGCACCAGCTGCTGGGTGGCCGCTGGACCTCCGACAATCGCTCGGGTGTGGCGGGCACCTTGCACCGCGTCTCGCGCAACGTGGACCCCACCGATGGCTCCGTGGTGCCTTGGAGAAAAGTGGTGGGGGAGGCAGCAGGACGTGGCAGGGATGGAAGAGATCCACAAGTTTGAGACAAACTTAAAATTACATCCAGGACCCAGGACCATTTGGGTGGGGTAATGTTTTGGGCAGTTACATCTAGTCAGGATCGTTTGAATATGTTTGAATCATTTTTTGGGGTGTGATTTTGGGGTAGCTGATTCATTGCATGGATGATTTGAAGTCTGCTGCAGGACCTGGTGGGTCATCGCGTGTGGCATATGTTTTTTTTTTTGATGGATGCAGTTCTACTGCAGGTTGGGTAGGTGCAGGGCCCATCCTCATATACGTCCATCCAACTGGCCGACTCAGAGTGCCACAACTGATGTCTCCTAAGGTTGGCATCACCATCCGCATGGCACATGCGCAGTATGGGATGTTGGACCAGGTCGACGCGTTAAAGAGGTCCTTGCAGAACAGGAAGCTGGGCTGGTTCCGGATCTGGACCCTACCCTTGAAATTTTGCCAAGGAATTTGAGACCCGGGCCTTCAACATTCTCCGATTCTATCATTTGCTTGTTGTAATCACTGATTTTGTGTAGGCGTTCCAAATGTGCTTTTGTGGGGGTACTGGGGATGGCGGTGGGAAGAGAAAGTCCATGGTGGCTTGAGTGAGTTTCTGCACATTGCCATCCAACTTGCTTATTTATTGATGTTTTATCGAGCTACACTTTCCGCGTGTTTCCATCTTATTTTCACACTTGGAACCCCCATGCTGTTTGCAACTCCTTGGCATTTTGACAATTTTGCCCAACTACTTCCATCACAGGAAGTCGCTGCTTGTCCTTGGCCCACCGGGCAGTGGCAAGACCACGATGCTACGCGAAGTGGCGCGTCTGCACGACGAGGAGTTTCAGCATCGCGTGGTCATCGTGGACACCTCCAGTGAGATCGCTGGGTGACTGGGATGCTGAAGCTGGCTATGGGGATTTTGAAGGTGGCAAAGACATGGGAAGAAGTTTGATTTATCATCAATCATGTTTATAGTAAGGTTTGGGGATGCTTGACTTATGTTTGTCTTCATTTTGGTTGGGAGAAGAATGATGAATAAGTTAAGGGAATTTTGGAATCGGGATGTGACAGAAAGAAATGGCAAGATAAGCAACAAACAGAGATGATATCACCGACAGCAGTCAGAATGACAGCAGCAATGCAGGATCTTGCTCTCATAGCTGGAAAAAACACCTTGATTCATCAGGAAAGCTAGTGCATTGCAGATCTCAGATCCCACATACTTCAGCCATGAACCTTAGCTATTCCCGGCATTGGTTTTGGAAGGAAGCATTACAGTAAAGAATAGATGACATTGATGACATGTGGCATTTGTAGTCTATTCCCCATCAAGAAATGCGATTACCCTAAACATGTCCAAAACCAACTTGGTGAGGTGACACATGCGACACCCAGCCGTACCACCATGTACCACCACTGCTTGAGGTTCGGCAAAGTGCGTCACAAAGCCGTGGGACGCACGACGCGGAGGCGCAAAGTCGCTGACAGAGATAAGCAGTACAAGGATATGCTGGAAGCAGTGCAAAACGACACACCCCAAGTGCTGGTGATTTGGCTGAAAACCATGTGAACCCCAAGAGCCTTTAATCTGGCCAAACATAGCAAGACTGGTATGCTCTTTGATTATTTTAATGATTGGGAGATGGTAATCTTCTACTGACTCTAATGGAAGCACGCATCTCGAAACATCTCCTGAAATGAACCAACTTACAGACATGTACAGACACACTCACCCACTATCAACCTAAGGGTCATCTATTGCCCAACCTGCTTGGAGGTGCACCCCAGAATTAATTTTGTTTCTCCCCGTCCCCAGTCACCCATGAGATAGACCAGTTCCAATGGATTATCCCAATGGAGTGTTTTTGATGGGGATATATACATATAATATATATATATACATACCTCCAATGAATATCAATGAATAACAACTATAGTATAATTATAATAATTACAATTATCATTTGAAGAATTATATGTACTGAGGATCTATACTTCCAATTCATGATTATGATTCAATCTTCATTATTTTCATGAATATGTATATATACAATGTTTAGATATGTATATCCCATGTTTGTTGATGACTTCACAATAATTAATCAGTTTCTATCCCCATATAGTATGTATACCCCATTATCACCCATGTTCAAAATATATGGGATATGTTTACCACCTGATTCCTTCGGTCCCAGTTAGTAGCCACCTGAGGTCATCGACGAAATCGGCTCTGCCTCCGAAGTCGAGGCCGCGTGTTCCATCGGCTTCCGCGGCATCGTCCTGGTGGCCACGGCCCACGCGTGCAGCTTGCAGGAAGCGATGAACAATCCCACCTTGCAAGCACTGTGCCTGGCCATCTCAGTGCATATCTTGTAGTTCAGTACTATAAATATCTTTAAAAAAATTATAACTGTTATGAATTACATCAATTGTCACATGACTATCATTATATAATTGGTATTATAATTATAATATGTTTTAAATGTGTTCACTCTTTGGTTTGGGATGAGAGCTGCGACTGATGAAACTTGCAATGGCTGTGTTGGTAAGATAAGATCAGCCAGGGAGATCAATCAGTGGTGGTGGTGGTGGTGGTGGATTGGTGGCACATTGAGCTGTAGTTCTTTACCTTCCAGCATTCCCGTGTTATTTCGTGAAAACAATGCCTTACTGGTAATTTAAGTTAATCCTTTACATTTCCAACACCAGGTTAACATGATGAAGTATGATGAAGTATGTATGTTGGTGCAATCTCACTTTTTGCATCTTTTTGCTATAGTCACCCACCTTTGACCCTGGAAAGGGCTTCTCCCTTGAAGGTTCGGCAGCTTCGAGAAGAGCACCATCGGCGACGAGATGGCACGGCGCACCCCGGGGGGGCGAAAGTTTGTGGAGGAACGGCGCAACGAACCCGTTTTTCAGAGTCTGGTGGAACTGGGGCAGGATGCGGGGGATCAATGGACCCTTGGATCGAGGGGTGTCCTTCCAATGCCGGTGGAGTTGGTGTGGGTGGTGTGTAGTTCAGAACAAGTCCAGACTCAATAGCTGTATGATTATATATTGTGCCACTTTGTTTAGTGTGAAGATGACACACCCAGAGTTGCAGCCAGGCAATTCCTTGGCCGAGATGCGCTTGCAACAAGTATAATAGTCAGTGATGGTTCTTTGTGCTTGGTTGTCAGTTCTCCTTTTTTGAGGTCAACCAAGTGTTTGATAGGCCCTGATAGGCATGGTTTTGTCATGTTTTGTCCCACGTAAAACGTATCAGCTGGTCGAATTGTCATGGGCAAGATGACCAAGAACAGTTCTTAACTGACTCGTTCAAACCGTGCCATTGAATTGCCACAAGGCTAATTACTTTAGTCGCGTGTCATTTTGACAGCCCTGACGCCATGAGACAAGGACCATCTATACCGATTTGAAAGCCGCTGTGGATGACATTTTGAGCAAAAAGTCCCCTAAGCCGATGTTTCACCAACCAAGTGTAGCTTGGTCGTGTAATTTGGGCAGGGTTGCTCTGAGTCCTATAGTGTATGCCCAGCCTTTGATCAAAGGAGTCACTTACGTGTTTTGCGATTTCAAAGGTGAGTGTGATGAATTTGTTCAAACAGTTCTCGCCAAACCTGTCAGTATGTCTTGGTGGTTTTGAACATGTTGATACCCAGGTTTTCTTTTTCCTGCCTTTGCCGTTTGCCCGACTGAGATCTATCACTATCATCAACCCTCCAAAAGTAATTCCGACATTTTTTAAACAAGGTTTGACACACAATTTCCCGCAGAGAGTGAGCAGCTCATGTCAAATTCAAGGTGTGCTTCGAATCTGACATCTCCGCTCACTTTCTGGGTGCCGGCACTGAGGGAGGATACAACCAGGAGTCCTTTGGGCAGCGGGTCCGTCCAACAAACGGTCTACAGAGACTTGACGAAGAGTTTCTCCAACCTAAAAATGCGCCCCACTTTTCGATTGGGTTGGAACAACCGCATGGGTCGACAAAAGATACATGAACTATGGCTAGATATGGCTAGTGAACACCGGTATTTTCGGGATGGCAGGCGCGATGACCCAGATGACCCAGACCCATACCATCCCAGGGTCTCAGCCCAGGCAATTTCGACTAATTACCCGAGTCTTCTTAACGACTATGCTATGAGGGAGGGCTTATTGGAGTCAACTGTGACAGCTGAAGATGTTTCTACACAATGTTTTCGGAACCCATTATAGCAGTGATGCTGAAATTCGTACTATTTGGTGCTTGATGTTTTAAGGTGTGCCAAATTGTAACGTCACATGGTCACATGGGATGTAGCAGCCAGTTATTGCTTTGTCTTCGCTCAAAAACGTCAGGGTTCCAATGTAGTTCAGATTGTTGTTTGACGTCTTGAGTTTGTGTATGATATGTTTACCATGGTGTTGAAAGCATCATGCCGACATAATCACTGCAGTCCGATCTAATCAAAATAGTTAAACCATGTAAACCCAATCAGTTTTGGAAGATATTGATATGTTTGTTTGATACAAGATCAATGTGGGTTTCATTCCATTCGGCCATTCCCAGCCCATCAAAAACCAACCTTTGAGGATGACATCATCAGGCCGGCAGGAAGCTGATGGGCTGTTGGGCATTTCAAATTGGCCCATTCATATCCTTCCCAACCGGCCCTTCCATTTTATATGGATTTTATATGATGCCTTGAATTTTTTATTTGCATATTGCGGCATATTTGGATTTTGAATGCTTTTGATACTAAGGTGATTGTTTGAGCTTGCTTTGAAGAAGGTTGACATGTTGGTTGGCCCGTTGTGCTTGTGTCAATGTGTTCCTCCTTCCGTCAAAACCTCACTGCCGATGATGACCCCATAATGACGTGTTTGATCATGTTTGCGTCTTTTCGGACATTCTCGGATCGCACCCACCTTAACTCCCAGAATAGTAGTCACTCTCCCAGACTTGGTTGAATGGAAAATTTGCAGGAAGCCAAAGATGAAATCTCCAGGTTTGAGGCTAAAACAATGATTCCATCAAGATTTTCCCTTCAGTCCATTGACACCCAGTGTTGTTGTAGCCATGTCAGGTGGTTATGGGCCCGGTGTCTACCTCCTATGCTTCGACGGTGGCGCGGATCGAGCTGGCGAGGACGGCGCCTGCCGCGGCGGCGCTGGCGCCGTGCTGAAGCAGCTCAAGGCGACCTCCAAGGATCGCGATGCCAGGAGGAGACGGACCACGGGGGCTCCAGTGCTATCGGAAAGGCTTGTAATGCCCTGCAACATCCTGTAATTATGAGTTGTTGGACTATCCAAAAATGACAGAAACCTTTATTGAATTGTTGAACCTTTATTTATCAGACTTGTTTAGTGTGGTTTAGTGACATTTTTGAATTTGAGGGATGTGACATTCATTCTCTTTTTCGCTGGTTGAATTCGACGGGAACAGTTTCAGATGTGTTTTGATACTGACAGTGTGACAGTACGTTGGTTCATGATGGTTCATGACTGATGTCCATTTTTCTTCAAGCGTTTTGCAATGTAGTATGACCGGATGACAATGAGTAGGGGAAGGTTTCTTGTTCACGTGTGGCTTCCCCGCCTCACTGTTACTGGGTTGATTAAGAGTGTCTAACACACAGACACATGTTTGGGCCCTGAAATGCTTTGACAGATTGAAGCCCGCAAAAACACTCAAGATTCAGATGTTAATTGAAGTCAACACTAGTCAATGGCTTAGGCATGGGCTCCATTGGTTCCACGCCCCCGTTTACGTTGGGACTTTGCCATCAGAATCCATGCGCTGCATGCTGGTTATTGCCTTCCAGATTATGTTCAAGTCGCTAACATTAGCTTCAAATCGGCATCCATCCGCACAAAATGCAGGAACCGAAAGGCCTGGAGGCTGTACTCTCCCCATTCCAGTGCAGAGCAGATGGAGTACGCGGCCCTTTTGATCGGCGTGCGCGGTGTTTTCGATGCGCTGGGCGACCTGAATCCGCCAGCACAGAAGATTTTCATCGAGGGAGACTGTCGACACTTGGCATTGTGGTGAGAATGGTTGCAATAGTCAGTTCACCAGTCGCTGGAGTTTCTGGCAGGCCACTAGTTGTGTAATTAGATGTTTTGTGTGGCACCGCAATATATCCCACTTGGATTCGTTCACGTGGTACATAAATAAATGATTGTGCAGGGGTTACAGTATATCCCTTCAAGCATTCTTTGAACCAAGTCGGCACAGAAATTCTGCAACCAGGGGCCCTTGACGAATCGTCCTTTTGAGGATTCGTCACCGACCGGCACGGCGGCTCTCAACCAGCGCAGGTGTTGCGACACGAAGCTGGGTTGTGGTTTCATTGTGCAGTGTATTCCTATGTTTCCTTTAAAATTGTAGATATTTGTTACGTTTGATTTGGAAATATTCAGGGAAACTTGGGACTAATATATATGGCAAGGAATTTGATCCCCATCTTTTTTTGGTCTACCATGGTACTGTACGGCAAATCATCCTATATGATCACCGCTTTATTGTAAAACTTGTTAGTCTCTGGAAGATGCTGTTTGTCGTTCCTGAGTGGCAACTCCATAGTGACAGTGCTGAGTATCGCATTGCATCGCTTTGCTGTAATTTCTAGCAAGAATTCTCAGTGGGTTGTCTTCACAAACAACCCTGCACCATTCCCCACCGACATTCTGAACATTCCACAGCTCTTCATCGCTCAGGATACATAACTGTCACAGACATGCACTGTTTCTTTTAGTTTCTCCCAAAAACCGTGTCAGGGATACTACCCTGCCCATGTTCCAACATCGAACACATAGTCCCGGCCACGCAGCGGTCGGGCTTGGAACACTAGGAACATGCCGACGTGCATGACAAGCTGCAGCGCTTGGCAGACTTGGTAAACAAGGCAGTGGGGATGTCCTGTTTGGATGGTCACCTTGGTCCCCAGTTAATCCTAGTGAGAATGTCACAAATTGGGTAAAGGACGGTAAAGGGAGTTAGTTGGAGGACTTTATAATATATATATATATCTTAAAAATCTTTATACTTCTGACCACTAAGCGTATTAACCAATTACGGTACATATATACACCGACAAACCGCCTATATTTCTCTACATTGTTTTTCAAGGCAATTTCCAGTGCCATTTTACATCATTTTACATCATGTTACCATTGCCAAAGGGTAGCCAGCTGTGGTCTCAACAACAGGTGCTTATGACGCGGTGTTGGCATGTACTTCTACGCACATTTACTAAGTACATGGCTGTATTGTGCATGGTTGGAAGGCTGGAAGGCTTTTGGAACATTCTTGCCAGGGGTGTATAGTCCGGAAGACACACTTCTGAAGGAATGACCAGACCGAATATCATCATTTTTCTTAACGTCCACACCCGGCTCCCTGGTAGAGAAAAGGGGAACAATTTGTTAGGACTGGAAATAAATCGATCTGACACATGATGAATATTGCAGCAGAAGTGTCAGCAGTATGTAGCGTGCCGTAAATTGTCCAATAAATTCACGGCCACCCAGCAAATGTTTTTTTTTCCATTGTATTCTTCATCTTCATCATCATTATCATCATTATCATCATCATCATCATCATCATCATGACCATGAACCGTCAACCATCAACAATTCCCAATCATAAAACAGCACTTGTCAAACATGAATCATCAACATAGTGTTTATCTTCATCATCATTATATAGTTTCCTTATCATCGCCGGTCATGCCTTGAGATTTCCTGGCATCCAACGACAGCCAAAAGCCCCAGGCTTTGGAGCAACTCCGTTCGAAGGTCGACGTCCCGGAGATCCAGTGGCGACGCCGGGGTCGTAACAAGACGGCGGATCGCTTGTCACACGAAGCGAGGCAGCAGAAGTCGACGGACCCTGCAGTCAGATTTGCTTCAGCGGAACGGCGGTTGATTCTTGCCTGGTATACCAAGGAGTGCAGAAGTTTCTTGTGGTCCAATGCCTGTTTGTGATAGCACCACTATGTTCAAATGTTTGATTTCCTTTTCTGTTCAAGACCCTAAGAAAGACAGCCAGAAAATCATGTGAAATGATGTGAAGGGATAGGGTGGATATCCATCAAGCAGAGGGTCATCTCATTGGTACCTCAAGCCGAAACGCTCTGCAAAGGCTGAACGGCTATGAGACAGAGATGGCGCAGACAGTGTGGAACATTGTGGAAGCGCATCCGCTCATCAATGTGTCAGCAGATTTTGTGGTGAAGCATCCGCAACAAGATCGCTGTCGCTTGACTCAAGCGTGGATTTCTTATGTCTCATGTTGCCTACTTAGCATGCCCTAGCAAACTTGGGGCATATACAAGTTTGACATATTTTTGACATATTGCGAAAATGTTTCGCCCACAAACGGTGATTTGCAGGGTCATTGGCTTCACCAGTTGCAGTGTTTTGTTTTACATGCTGCAGGGTGCAAGTTGCTATGTGCATTCCCGGATGTTCTTGGGCAATTTTAAAGTATATTTTGGCTTTTTGTCTCATCAGCTCTTGAATTCCTCAGGCTCTGGGTTTATGGGCCTGAAGTTGGCGCCTCAATCTGCTGATGGCTCCTTCAGTCTTGTGGTCAGTGCCTTAGTGACAGGGAAATTTTCTACGTGGCCCAGTTGGAATGATTTTGTAATGTTTCACCCAAAGGATCCCAAAGGCATGGATTCATCAAGGGGCATCATTATTCCTGAATGTTTGGATCTGCTTTGTTGCTTTGTTTTTCTCACAGTCCCAGCGTGTTTTGTCTTGTTACGCTTACTCATGTGAGACCCAAGATGAGCACCGAAAAAAAAAAAAAACTGGTCAAGCTGTGTTTGAGTCTACCACAGTGATTTTTGTTGGTTCCATTCTTATTTCTGAGATCAAGTGGCCGGGCATGTGTGTGTGGGTGTAATCAATATTTAGGCATGCTGCATGGATCCAACATTCTCGGCATCCTGGGCTCCTTATCAAAACATGATGCTCTGTCCAACAGAGATATCTTAGATGATAGTATCTATAAAAAAAGATGGATGAGCCAATTAAACACAAACCGCTATTACTTAGTGAATTTTGATTTTGAAGCTGAGCAGCTGTCCAAAGCAGTTGGGCTTCAGCTACCATCCTTCCCTGCCCAGGTGCGAATGGAAGGAACTTGGAACACAGAAGATTCGTTTTTGCTGGGTTTGATGGCACCTGATTCCCACTGCCTCAATGAGAGTCACGGCTTCGATGCGTGTGATGTGGGTTATTGGCTCTTGGGCTTTGTTTTTCAGCGTGTTCCTTTCACATGTTTTTGGTGCCGGGCATCTGAGAGGCTCGCGACTGTTGTCATGTTTTGCATTCTATTATGAAAATAACATTGTGGGGGTGGTGGGGTGGGGTGAGGGGGTGGTGGGGTGGGGTGGGGTGGGGTGGGGTGGGATATTAACGTCATTTGCACTGCCACATATATGTGATGCAATATATCTGTACGCTCTCCTGCATTTCTTTCACATCCACACATACGTCATGCTACGCTTCTGCAAATTCTTTTGCACTTGCACACATACGTCATGCTACGCTGTAGGTGCTCTTGCACTCCTACACATACGTCAAGCTACGCTGCTGTAGATTCTCTTGCACTCCCACACATACGTCACGCTACGCTGCAGGTACTCTTGCGCTTCCACACATGTGTCATGCTACGCTGCTGTAGGTTCTCTTGCGCTTCCATGCATACGTCATGCTACGCTGTAGGTGCTCTTGCACTTCCACACATGTGTCATGCTACACTGCTGTAGATTCTCTTGCACTTCCACGCATACGTCATGCTACGCTGTAGGTCTCCTGCACTTCTACACATGCGTCAGGCTACGCTGCTGGATGTTGTCACCGTGTGTTGATGATAATAATGAAAATAATGATAATAAATAATGATCAGAATAATGATAATAATGACAATACTGATAATAATGATCATGATGATGATGATGATGATGATGATGATGATGATGTTGATATTGCTGACGATGCTAAAGTTTCTGAGCCTTTTCAATTCCCCCCTAGAAAATGTTTGAAAAGTGACGACAGTCGCGAGCCTCTCAGATGCCCGGCATCATGTTTTTGCTTGTCGGGGCTCTAACAAATTGCAGGAATGCACCCATAAAAAAAAAATAGCAGGATCTGGCCCTTGTGCCGGTTCTCTTGCCTGAGGTTCAGCCCAAAGTCCGGTAGAGTCTTTGGACCCCGGCAAACAAACTTCATTCTGCCATCCCTACGAAATGATGAGACAAGACGGCGTTTGCAAGAGCCGTACAACCTGCACGACCCCGATGAGGGGTTTCGACCTGTAGGATTCAGAACTGGAGCATGTTGGGGCATCACCTACCAGCAGGGCAACCTTGCTATTTACCATTCAGTCGACGATCTTCCTCTGGAGTTGCTGGAAGTTGTGCATCTTGGCTGTATGGGTTCAGATCGTTTTGTGAAAACACTAGCCGATGGCATTTGGTCCGGTCCATAGGGCTGGAACATGCAATCACCTTGCCGGACAAAATATGGCTAAGCAGCGGCCAAGCGGCTGGTAAGTCCCATGTTTGGTAATTAAACACCATGTGTTGAACAAATGGTGGAGTATGCCTCACTGGTCGTTTGAGCTGGTTGTGCAGGATCTCGATACAGGGGTGGAGCATGCTGATAGCCCCTGGACAAGTCTCAACCCACAAGCTTTCACCAACTCAAACCTTTCTTAACCATTTGCCTTAACCACCATTTCGCCACTCATTTAGTCTCCTGTCTTTGCCGAGGACCTGGCCAACTGATGGTTTTCTTCCGCAGGAGCGATACTCAGCAGTTCTTCTCTTCAAGCCGCGCATGGGCTCCAGAATATTGTTCTGCCCATCCCCGCCCAAGGCAGCGAGATGTGCACCAGAATTATCATCCTATGGCAAGAGCAGGGGCAAGGGGAGCAGCCCTGGAACACCGCGTGACCCGGCGAACAATTGGCATGCTTGGGTTGTTCATTCTGGCTAGTGCTCATGCCTATGTACTAGCCGGTTATTTTGTTCGATTGTCTAGAACGGTTTGCTTCGCAAATTGCCCAGATGATGCGATGTGTTTTTTAGGGAACCAACCCATGGTCTAGTATGGTCTAGTTGGTGGTGCGCAAAGCAACTTGCATTACTTTGCCATGTGGCTTGCTACCACTAAATGCAACTGTCGTGTAGCAGAGTGAGTCAGATTTGTACCTATATCCACCTTCAGCTATCTTCAGCTAAGACTCAGAAGGTGTTTGAGATAGTTGTTTCAACCAGCCAGCGGTTGATCTATCTCGGCTTGGTCGCCTAACCTCCTAGTTGGTCTCGTTTTTTTGCCATGGGTTACGCATCAGTCATACCTACATCTTCCCCAGTGTGCATAATTTCTACCTTTTGAGGGTGTTCTGCCTTTTGTGGTTAAAGGGCGACTTTACCCGACCACGGGCGACTTTTGCGATTTCAAGTAATTAATTAGGACCACCTTGGGCCACCTTTTTGATGGTGGCAGAAATCTCTCCATGTATCTCGATGTTTTTTAGGCTAAATATGCCAATCCAAAGATAAGGCAATCTTTTCACCAAATTCCCTCAGATCTATGGGTGAAACTGGGTTTACTTGTTTGAAAAACTTCGCAAAACTGCAAAGCAACCGCTTGACAACAAAACAGGGCAGTAGCACAGCCCACACTTTCTTGCCTGGAATGTATATCCGTAGTTTCCCATATCTTTGATTTTGGACTGTGGCCAATGCAGGGCATTAGGCCCAGGCATGGTCATTTCGATCTCTCCCGCAAGAATGGGAAAACTAGTTGGAATGCCTTTGAATTGGGTTTTGCTGTCTGGAAGTTTGTAACCGTCAAAAGAAAAAACGGAGCGGACGACTTTTCCCGACCCAGCGGCGACTTTTCGCGACGCAAAGGCGACTTTACGCGACCAACGTTTTTTATGCATTATTTCCAATTGGGGCCGGAACATGTTCCAGTTGAAGCCATCCAATGGACAAATTCAAACATGTTTATGCCAGAGCAAACTCTTGCAATTGCAACAAGCCGGGGTGTGACAGCTGAGGATAGGCACTAGGCACATGAAATAGTTTGGTCAAAACAAAAAATCTACTGGGATAGCTTGGCTAAACCAAGAAATGCGATGGGATAGTTTGCACAAGCAAAGAAACTTGTTGGGATAATTATAGGTTAAACTTAGACTACTTAAACCAAGAAATGTGGCGGGATAGTTCGGGCAAACCAAGATATATATGAAAATGTATTGAGGTAATTTGGGTAAATCATGGTAAATCAAATCGTGTCTAGTGGAGTAATTTGGTTAGGGCAGTTTCGGTTTCATGATTTTCCGACAGGCGATTCTGAAGACAAAAGGCGGCTCTGAAAAAATCGAGCAGAAATTTCGGTCTTTTTAGTCAAAGAGCCAAAAAAAACGCATACCTGGAAGATCCAGGTATATTAACATATATTATTTTGTTTTCTAAAATATAACGTAGCCGCTGATTGCAATATGATTGAAGTCGTTTTTTTTCCGATTGACATATCGTTACTGAGTTACTACCTTGTTTATGTGGAAAATTTGGCATTGTTGGATTTGCGACCATCCCTATAACCATCCCTACTGTAAATGGTGCAAAAGACGGACCTTCTCACAATTCTAACCAACGGGGCCGCACGCTCATGGAACCAGGTTACACTGGCCGGTCCAACCCCAGCCTTCGTCTTCTGGGGAGTTTGGGCAACACTAGTTTGAGCAGCCAGGGCATGGTGGATCGGCATGCCCAAGTGAAGGCCTTTTTGTTGAATCTCGCGCAAGAGTTTGCAAAAGAAATCAAACTGCCACTGGAGAACGCAACAATTCTACAAGCGAAATTGCTCCTGCACGCGGCTGTTGTGGGCAAAAAGCCTCTGAAACTCTGCCAGGTGGTTGGCGAGATGCCGTGGATCAATAAATACATGATGAAGCGCGGTCGCTTCACAAGTGAAGCCATGGATGTGATTTTTTCAGCAATTGGACAACAGTTACCTCCAAGCATCGGTTCGCAGACAGGGACACACTGTGATAAAATAAAGATGAGCAGTGGCGTTCGAAGAATCCAAGGACAGGCTGCAAAGATTGCTACAGTACATGATATGCATGACATGTGTCACTTCACTTCCCACTATATATACAAAGTATATATATAATATAAATAAATGAATAATAAATAGTTCATAACTATTCATATACGTTTTGCCTGTTTTTGGCCTTGCTTAGGGTGCCAATTGCATGTTTGGAAACCTTGAAGGATCTTCGGTTTTTCGCCACCCACAACCTGCAAGAACCTTTGAATACATCGCATTTGAGCCTGGAAAGAGTACCGTGGCTGTCAGACTTGGAGGGAAGTGGGCAAAACAAGACAGGGTTTTGATTGGCTTTGTGGATCAAGAGACAGATTTGGACAATACCAGAGAACTTCACCCGGCGGATCTGGGCTACTTTTTTTCCCCCCGTAGCCGTTCCATTGTCGGCTGCGATGGGACGAACTTTACCTGGCACTACGGGACACTGGTACAAGGATGGGCTCAACAGCTACAGGAACAAGGTTGTGATTATGCAATGGAAAAGTTGACCAACCGCACGGATTTTGACTACGAGCACGGAGGCAGCTTTTTGGATGTGTTTGACGGATCGTTGGCGATGTGCGTGAAGCTCACCAAGGACTTGGAATTTGACGTCTTTGTGCGTTGCCAGCATGATGGCTATCATTGGATCAAAGTTGGCCGTGTTTCGTGGAGATCAGGGCCAAACTTGCCACAGGGAAAGGTCTGGTGCCCAGTGATCATTTTCATGCCAAGGAAACGCATGGGGCAACCACGCTGTGCTGTCACTGTCACTGCGAGAGATCGGCGCTCACCGCGAAATGGGCCCCCGAGGACTCTAGGCCGGCCAACACTGAAATTGACGGATCGCTTTGCTGACACTCCGCGCCTTCAGGTGTTGGACCCAACGTCGGACCGGTTCTGCGATATGCCAGCATTTGATTCAGGAGGTGGAATGCTTGTATGGGAAAAACTTCCCCCAGAACTTTGCAGGCTCCTGGGCATAGAGTGGAAGCAGTTTCAGGTTCAAAGCATCGGCAAGGTTGTGCTGGTTGAGCACAAGACTGACTTCCAGGGAGCCCTCGAGACCCACCAGCTCTGGAATAGACATGTAACTGTCTCCGCCATCAAGTTGGAAGACGAGCTGAGTAAACGGACCAAGCGCCTGCAGCATCCTTGCGCAGCCTGTAACCACCAGGTCATGGCTAATGGCCCAATTGACCATTTAACGTCCAAGGCGCATTGGATTGAGTTGTGGAAAAAGATAGCGGGCAAGACGCCGCAGAACATGCCTTCGCCGGAAATGGGGGCCCAGATGGATCTCAAGCTGCCGTGGGTCCAAAGTTGGGAGATCCCAGGAGGCGTTTTGATTTTCAACCATCTGACAGCAGCATTGAAACTGGAACTCAGCGTCTTGGTGATGGAATTTCAGGAGCATGTGTTTCGGGTTGTTTTTGTGGGGCCGTTTAGTTTGCTGTAGATGGCTTGAAGGAAAACACAGGATCTTCCGGCAGCTGTCCGGAGACGATGGAATGTATTCTTCAGATGGGAACTTGACACCAGTGTAGTTAAGAAGATGTTCAAGAATATGAGTTCATATTTCTTGCATTGTATTTATTGACACCCAGCGACAGTTCATAGGCAACGCGCCATCTGCTGCCAAGTGCTTCGACTGAATTTGCAGCGGCTACAGAAGCGTCCCCGTGGGCACAATTAGGGTCAAGATTTCGGACCCACTGAAAACCAAAGTTTTTCTGCTTCTCACAATTCGTTTCGTTTTTTTGACATGTTTTTGATCTTTCTGAGCCTGAAATGGTGGAATTGAAGCTTTCGCCCATACTGAGCATGGGAGCTATGGGGCCAACATACAACTTTGTTGGTTTTCATGCCTTAGTCTTCACTTAATTATCTTGGTCTTGGGGGCCGCTGCTATGCCAACCCCTTACAAGGTCAGTATTGTGCCAGCTGGATGCGGCATGTGCACTAGCGTCCCCAAATCTTGATGCAAGCCCATACAATCAAATATTTAACTGCGTTGCAAACGGAAACTTCGATCAAGCATGATAAACTCAGGCGGCCGCCTCAAGGGAGTAGCTCTGGGTTCAGGGGCTCCAGCTTGGTATAAGGGTTTTCTGTCCCCAGCATCGGTTGGGCCATACCTGACGATCAATTTTCCTTATTTTTCCACTAACTACCTATCACCATTCCATTCATCTCATTGTATCATACGTGGTCGGTTTTTTTGGGGGGATGATGATCCGAATTGACAAATTCTTTTTCTTGGACGGATTGACTGCACCAACCTGATACTGCATGTTTAAATTGTGTTAGGTTTTTTCCATAGCGAAAGCGCTCTGATGTTCTCTTGGGGGCAGCTTCTTCGTGGAAAGTCGATCCCAATTCCCGCCCCACCCCTCACCGAGGTTAGCGCCACTTTTGGTTCAGAGACGAAGCTCCCCGAAGCATGGTGATAGGGGTTGGGCAGGGGATAGTGGACCACCTAGTAGACCACCTGGGGGAGACATTCAGAACGGAATGTATGCAAATCCCAGACTAGTTGTGTCACCTCTAAACATGAATCCTTCTTTTCGGGAAGCCCTTTCATGATTTTAAGGCTAATGGTTCTATGTCACAGGGTTTGTTGCATGGTTTTGTGAGTTGGACAACTTCATCATGAGCAAAAGGTTTCACGCAGATAGCATTGGAAATACGCTGAACATGCATGAACTTCATCGTCTCTATGTGTGTTTACACTCTTCGAAGCCAATAACAAATCATATGTACCAGTAGTATGCATATTCATTTATATGCATATATCAATATCTGTATACCCACATGCATATTATACTTGCACAAAATCCTTGCGTTTCTCCCCAGATATACATGCAGCGTGTCAAATTCCAAGTTTGCATATCTCAATTTGATTCTATTTGATCCAGGCATGGGCCTTTAGCAGCCGCCCCGCCCCATGGCGAGGAAAGGCACCATGGCAACGAAATGAAGGGAACTCCCGTGCCTACGTGACAGAGCCGGAGACGCCCAAGGAAATCTTGGATAGCTTGCCTGAAGGCTACCCTGACACCATAGATGATTGGTCAAAAATCCAGAAGAAAGTGTGGCCAAATGCTATTCCGGTACCAAGGGGTTGGATCCGGGTCTGGTCCAAACGCCGTGACTGTGAGTACTACTTGCGCTTGGAAGACAATTTCGCAACCTTTGAGTACGGAGAGGTCACATGAATAGTGCCAAGTGGTGTCTTCGATCTGAATGCTCATCTTAGTCTTGTCCTGTGCAGATGAAGCCTTTGCTTTAGGTCCTTGGGAGCCAAAAAGTGAGCAGTGTGGCAACCATCGTGACAAAGATATTTATATTATATAAATTATATACATCTTTTTGGCAGAAAGATGGGTGGATATATAGACTGATAAACAGATGGATAGATGGATGAATGAACAGGTCGGTCTAGAGGCAGAGCAAATAGACGGAGAAATAGACGGATGGATAGGCAGATAGATATGTTGATAGGCAGATAGACAGATAGATTGCACCAAAGAGGTAAACAGAGAGAAACACAGAGAGAGAGAGAGAGAGAGAGAGCGAGAGAGAGAGAGAGAGAGAGAGAGAGAGAGAGAGA
>Ga0126342_10006308_pt1 | contig 20991 bp, 17 predicted proteins | sample Cyp1metagenome_FD_92528 | JGI IMG/M metagenome (GOLD analysis project Ga0126342, IMG submission 92528) | Coral microbial communities from Lord Howe Island, Old Settlement Bay, Australia - Cyphastrea 1 metagenome | ecosystem: Host-associated > Invertebrates > Cnidaria > Coral ...
ACTGGCTGTAGCAGTTAAATAAGAAGAAATGTGAAGAAGAATTATGTTGATGTTCGCCGCACAGCTGGCTGAAATTTAACAGTGACAAAATGTAATCCTCTTGAGATGCTCGGTTCTCAAGAAACATCCTGAGAGAAGCCAGAAGTTCATTGTGGAGTAATTGGATATTTTTAATCGGAGTGCAGAACTCAAAATTGGTTACTTTTAGCACAGCATTGAATTGATTTGATAATTGAAAAGGGAAAAAGAAGATAAGCCGCGAATATTCATGATTATATTTCAGGTCAACAAGCCCGGATGTTATTTGTGAAGAGGCTTGGAATATAATTCATTTAATTCATTGGACAATAAAATAAGCCCGAACTGTTACCAAACACGCAATGGGTAAAACTATTTATTGCCCAGCCCTTCTTACTCTAGAGGTCGGGCGTGCAAGGCACAAAAGCGTTTGCAATACTTTGGCAACTGAAGGGCCAATATTTTGGAAATTTGTACGACAGGTTTTTTTCCCAAAGAACTGCTGTCAATTTATTTCATTCTTTATTTCATCTACCTGACATACATGATCCACATCTCTTATGTCCTGTACATCACCTTCATCTTCTTTACCATCTACTACACCATCTTCTCTACATCTACATCTACATCTACCATCATCATCATCATCATCATCATCCCCTACATCTGTCCCACCGACATTGACTACACCACCTACATTGCCTACACCACCTACATTGCCTACACCACCTACACATTTGTTCCATCAACCTAATCTATATAACATGCCTCATCTACAACGCATAGAGTACCTACATCATCATCTACATCACTACATCCTCTACATCACCCACATCATCACATCTTATGCACCATCTTCTTTACACCACCATAATTTTATTATCATCATCATCACCATCATCATCATCAGCATTATCATCATCATCATCCTCATAATCATCACCACCATCATCATCATCACCATCATCTATCTCACATATTTATTCCATGTACAATACCTACACAAACTTTTTCCATCAACCTCGTCTACATGACATACACCATATACAACGCAACATCATTATCTATATCACTACATCCTTTACATCATTTTATGATTATATGATTATATGATGAGATATATATATATAAATATCAATAGCTAACTGAGGCGGGGTGCTGGGACTGAGCAAGTAGCGCAAATCCAAATGCTCTCTTGCGTTCCTTCCGCGGAAGGGACAAAGCAGTATGCGAAGGCCTTCCAATACACAGATCTTCCTGAACCAGCTGCTGAGCAATGCCATGCTGCTGTTCTCCGAGGTGTCTTGCTCTCGTCCTCTGCCTTTCAAAATGTTCTATCACTTGGGTAACTTGGTGTACCCAACTTAGAAACTATAATATATAAGGTTTCCGAACATCACTTTCATTCACTTTCCATAACTTGGCTTTGTTTGAGGATTGTAAAGCAACAAAAGTCACTTGGGAGGGACATCACCCGCCTCGTAGAAAGGAGGTGATTTCATCCCACAGCAAGGACCTGGGCGTTTGGATATCCATCTTTTAAAAAGAACAAGTCAGAACGGGGTTAGCACCAAACATGACCAAACGCATAAAACATAAATCATGATTCAAACTGTTTAAACAGTTAACACATAGTCAGTTGGATATGTGTGGTTTATTACCCGACAAAACAGGGGTGGCAACTGGACTAGAATCCAGAACCATGGCGTTGGCATGGTTAACATGTTAGACAACAACATGTCCACATGTGATACTAATACTCGGGGTTTACAATTAACTAACAAGGACAAACCGGATATCATAGGCTTGTAAACCCGAAAAAAGGGGACGGGCAATTGCGTTTCAACTTGAAGTTAGGAATTATGGGAACACTTTGTGGGTGATTGCTAGAAACAGTCGGACAAAACTGGAAGTATGTATGACCAACAACAACTGAGGAATGGATTGCCGTCCCCTAAAAGAATTGCCCTCTGGTAAACTAAAATAGCAATGGAAAATCACCGATTGTTATAGGTAAATCATCTATAAATAGGCCATTTTCCATAGCTATGTTGGTGTTTCTTTAAAGGTAACCTGCCATCACATTGCAAAAACCATGGTTTCCGGTGAAGAGTTTCCCAACAAGACCAATCCAATGCATGGCTGGGCCCTCCCAACTCTTCCGGTTGTTGAGGCAAGCCCGAAGCAATACCTGGTGTTTCATCGCAAAAAATGAGCACTGCAACTGGATAACTTGAGTTGACGTGGCAGGAAAAATAGCCCTGAAAAACAGTTATCACTGGCTTTTAATGATACATATATAACCTTAGTTAAATGAGGTATAATCAAATTTAGGCTAAGTGCCTGAACTGTGTCCTTGTGGGAATTCCCACAAAATCGTTTTGGTACAGAAATTTCTGTCGGGATTGACCTCGCAAGGCCGTTTCATGAAGGGCCCATGTTACCACTTGCCCTGCAGTGACATTCATGTGGACAATATACTATCGAAACCGATGGACAACAATATACTATCTGTATTTCAAATTATTAAACTAAGTGTACCCTTTGGTAATTTTCTACATAGCGACATAGAAAATGGCCCAGTCGAAATAGTGGCTTTACCCATTGAACATGGTGATTTTCCATAGTTATGTAAACGTTTACCAGAGGATAGATCATTGGTTTCATATTATACAATATAATATATATATATATATGTGTGTGTTATACTATATGTAATTCTATGTATTAAACTATGTGTACAGTGTAGATCATTGGTTTCATATATATATATATATATATGTGTGTAGATCATTTCCGTTCAATGGATTCGCCATACCCAGCTCGGATGGCGCACATGCCATCACCCCGCTGCATGCATCGCCTTATGGCCGATAAGGAAGCGCCCAACAACTAGGCGTTTGGGTGGTCTATGACTAGATTCATTTCATGTATTGAAAAAAGGATTTCATGGATTTCTCTGTTGGGTTTACAAATCAACTTATAACTTGGGGGCCCTTTCCTGAGTAATTTCTCATAGGGACGAGGCTTATCTACGATAAGTGGATAGAAAACACCACCATTTACGATCCAAATCCAAATATGTGATTTCATCCCCTACAAACCAACATGGTTTCTGCAGGGACTTTTTGCGGATTTGATCAACCAACCATGTCATTGAACGCAGGGGACTCTGGAATCTTAAAGCTATTTAAAAGCTATGGGGTCCCAACGAGACTTCGCTAAAACATGCTAAAAGCCGCCTTTCTCGGGTTCCATCGTCAAGTTTGAAAGTGGATTAAACACAACAGCTCAGTACTGACAACAAATAGCTTGCCTTTCACATAGCTCGTCATGGAATTACTCTGATGAAGCCCACTTTCTTTGACAATTTGAAAGACGTTAACCAGCCACTTCCGGATCAGACATCAACAAAAACATCAGGAATCAAGCAACAGCCGAAGCAACCAACCCAACTGGAGATTGAATGAACGAACCAGCGGCTTCCAAAGCAACTAAAAAAGAACATATATATATATATACATACATACTTGTATTAATTGTAGATTTCATAGATAAACAAATAACATATTCCCATTCAAAAAACACATAAAACTAGTTTTAACTCTTATGTTTTATCGTTCATACGTCCTTTTCTCTCGCCTTCTTTTCCCGGCTCCGGCGCCTGGGAATATTCCATCACACGTCCCGGACATCTCCATGGGTCGTCAGAAATCCCGCAGAGCAAGCAGTTTTGTTTGGAAATCAATGGATCCTCATCTGGTTGGTGGTGCAATAACAATCTTGAAAAATATGAAAGTCAATGGGAAGGATGACATCCCATATATGAAATGGACAATAAAACATGTTCCAAACCACCAACCAGATCACCATCATATTCCCATTGTTGTTGGTTTATAACCTATTAACCACTATTAATATCTCTATTAACCACCATATCCCAACATATATTACCATATCGGATAAACAGTCTGTTACAAATGCCCATGATCATCTCCATTTCGGTACTTTTTTGTTGCCAGCCCCATGGTGTTCACAAGGTGGTGCCACCGTTCGATAGCGTTCAGTTGGTGAACATAACTCCAATTTCACTATGGTTTTTGTTGGTGATATATCGAACCAGTTTTCATGGGATTATATCACCTATAAACCATAGTGAAATTGGAGTTGATAACTATAGTTTTCATGGGATTATAAACCAACCTATAAATAACCAACATTCACATAACTTGGGGGGCACCACCTTGTACCTGAAATCATCCTGAGACTGAGATTGGAGTCTTGACGGTTTACCCCACAGGCGATGGTCCATGGCTCCCGACTGAACATTCCCTGCGCCACACGGAGCAGCATGAGATGTAACCTCAGGAGGTAGAAATTGAGAAGCAGAACTAACTATTGGTTGGATGTTTTGTTTCTGGTATATCTATATCATATCTATATATGTATATACTGATATACTGGTTGGTGGTTGACCTACCCCTGTGGAAAATATTAATCAGTTGGGACGATTATTCCCAATAAAATATTTGGGAAAATAAAAAATGTTCCAAACTACCAACCAGTATATTATATATGGAGAATACCCAAAACGGGATGTATTTATGGGTCATTTCACCCACAATCCTTTTCAAACCACGAAAAAACAGCCAGACCTGACGATGACCTGTATAGATCTTCACAGAATCCCATGAAACCGGGCTTCCCAAGTGGTCGTGACTTATCCGAGACCCCAAATGCGAACCATGGTGCTGGTAGATTGACCTACATAACTGGGTGAGTTATGGGGTAAATTGTTGGTAGATATTCCATACATTGAACCATTGAGCATATGGGTATGGTTTTAATACAGTTTACTAATTAGCTCCAGTAAATCAATATGACATAGCTATAGAAAATCCACCATGACTAGATGAGGCGTCAGCTGAAGGTCAAGAACCTAGCTACACAAGTTGATTACTGGCAAGATCCCAGAATGTGCTAATTATATTCGGTGAGTTAACCTCTGGCAAACTAATAACATAGCTATATAATGCTATATAGCTATGGAAATCACATGTTTTTTTTTCACAACTATATCAATTAGTTTTCTGGAGGGTAGTTAGAACCATGTTTGGGCTTAACCCATCAGTACCTTCCATGATGTCAACGTCAACCTCCGCACCCAGACTGGGCAATTTCCGACTCCGCTAAAAGGGATGGCGCAATGAGAAACTCTGTGAAGATGCGATACAGCTGATGCCTTCGAGTTTACCCAACGGAGCCCAAGTAATGGCCACGCAAAAATAGGGGGATTGTGATTTCAAACCTTCCAAAACATGGGGGAAATCAGCAATATGCCCCCAAAAAGATCCAAATAGGGGATTGGCAACACATAGATTGCAATTTTGATGAGGAAAATGATGACAATTGCCTGATATGGGGCGCACTAATTTTGTCATGGTAGTTGGGGGTAGATATGGCTATGGGTGGAGATTTACAGCTGGAACATGGATGTTCTAGCTTCGGTTTTAAGCCATTTCCATATGGGTACCATCAAGCGATAGGGATCTAAGATATTCGAAGTGGAAACATACAGGCTCGTATGAATTATGGTCAAGTATCTGATTCGAAAGCAGTTCAGAGTGAAATGTAGACGGTATATCTATAGTGAACTTCATTTGGGGTATGTTAAAACTAATTTGAAGAATCTTGGTTACCCTCTGGTTATTTAACATAGCCATGGAAAATGGCCCATTTATAGATGGTTTACCTATTAAAAATGGTGTTAAATAGCCAGATGGTACGCTATTTCGGACAATCGAATCCCCATCTATTCATAGCCATAATTCACAATTGACAAACAGATCGGCCATTTTGGGGATATTTGGACTTATGAGTTACCCCATATCATTTTGCTGGTTGGTGGTTAATATATGGTCATTATATGGTTAATGATGGTTAATATGTATATATACATATATTTCTGGTTGGTGGTTGACCACAACCTCTCTGAAAAATGATGGAGTTAAAGTCAGTTGGGATCTGTTTATTCCCAACTGAATGGAAAGTCATAAAATTCCATGCCTGGCAAATACAGCTGAGGGAGGCCTACCTGCATCTTCACAGGCTTAGGCTTCTGGCAAAAGGCAACAACCGCGACAGCAAGGCACGGAATAATTGTGGTCCTGCCTTCTCTCGTTCAAAGCAGCATGTGCAAATGGACCCTCCCATAGCAAAGATATGCGAAGATAAGTTGGCTCGACTCTTTGGCAGAGCTAGAGTGCCGTTATGGTGCCGGTATGCTGGAAAAAGCCAGAGCAGCAGGGCAGCTAGGATTGAGCCGGCAGCACACTGACGATGCTGCCAAATTAGACGAATCCTGTCTCTCGGGAATTTGTAGCACCAGCCCATTGAATCCTTGAGCGAACCCCAGAATCTTAGAAGGGTCCAGCGACTGGAAATCCTAATGTTCACGGACTCATGTCGCACTTCTATATGGTGCTGTCCAAGAAAAACATCAAGCTATGTACATCAGAAAATGTTGCTTGTGCGAGGAGCGGAGGTAACACCCTGGAAAGGTCTGGTAAAAACTTACACCCCCATTTGACAATATGGGGGTGTTTCCGCTTTCTGTGTCTCTCAGCCACCCCGTACAGCAACGAGCAAACAACATCCGTACACACATGCAATCATGCACGCATTCACATAATATCAGAAGCATGCATGCAAATGTACTTTTGAGGATTGACTTCATGTTGGGCTTTTGGCAGCTAATCTCTGGGTCACCGTGCTGCTCGTGCTTTCGGTTGTATCACCTGGCTGCAGGGACAACACGAACTGCCGCGAGGGCGCAAGAACTGGGGACCTCTCGTGCAAACTGCAGATCGACTTGGATCCATGCTGTTCAGACTGTGCTTTTGATCTTTCCCACATGTGCACTTAGGGGAGGTCAAGACATCTGCGGATTGATTGGCCCAAGGGTCAAGCAACTGAGCATTGTTATGAACCGGGATGTGCTTCTCAACTGAAACTGGGGATACAATAACCACAATTCAATTCACCAGAGGTGGTCTTTGACATTGCCCGCCATGTCAATGTCGATTAATTTGCTGTATGTCGACTTCATGTGTTTCTGTCTGCCACAGCTCAGCGCCTGAGGCATGGATTTGCGCGGTCCCCCACGAATACCGCAGGGATTTGTGCCACAAGGCTTCCTGGAGAGGGGCTAGTCCCTAGGTGCGAAGGAACCAAGCGCACAAAACATGCCGCTTGCACAAATTTCATGGGGAAACCGTAGTCGGCTCATGTTTTCTAATGTTTTCTCGATGGCACTGCTTGTACGGATGTTCTGCCGAGTTGGGAGGAGTTTGCCCTGTTTCAGGACCAGTTTTTAGGATCGTTGATTTGTTGGAAAACCATGCAGCCAGCAAAACAAAAAGGCATTTTATCATAAAAAGTGAACACAATACCAAGAGCAGTTAGGATCCAATCCCTCACCCAACCCAAAGCAGCAGCTGTTGTTTTCAGCTGGCAACTCCACATGACTCCAGTGAAACATGGTGCTGACAACGAGGCAGTGATGATGATGCTGACAAAAGGAAGTGATTAACCAATGCCAATACCAGCACAGTCGCACCAAGCGGCGCCGGAAGTTCCAAAATAAGAAACACGCAGGAGATGTGTGAAGTTGCGAAGCATGATTGCCAAGCAACCCCGCAGCAGAATGAAGAATGCTGGAACTTCTGGGTGCATCTCTCTTTCTGTCTGCCGATCCATGTAAATGTTTATCTGTCCCTGGTCCCGAATGGAATCAATCGCCAAATGTGTATCATCAATATGCGTACTTGAAGGTAGTTGAGCTTGAAACTCAGATTAAACTAGTTAAGAAAAATTCTAAACTTCAAAATCAAACAGGAACAAATTAATGTAATTAGCTTTGAACAAGTTTGCTATAATCACCTCGAAGCTTCATCATTCAAGACGATCAGTCAAGCCACGTCAAATCATACCATCCCTTTTGTTCGTTTAGTGTGGCATCTGACCTTCTGACCTGACCTGCAATGCGTCATAAATAAGGTCATGCTCGCCCCTCGTTCCAACAATTCAACATTGATCAATCTCCCTGTGTCAATCTCGCTGTCGGCGGGAAGGTCCCAACCAGGTATGCCACATCTACAGCATCTATCTATGGCTCCGAACGGCTTGGTGGACCCTGCAACAGCGTGGCTCGCCCAAACACCCAGCGAAGCATGGGATTGCGGCCGCCCATTGCATAATCAAGAAGTGTGAAGGAAGGCATCCTTGGGTTTTGACGCCTCCGGACCCCTTTCAGTGTCTCAACCTCAAAAGCATCAACAAAAAACTGGTCGGAAATCAGGCACGCAATGAATGATACCCAGCTCTCCTGGCCCCTCAGCTCGTGGTCTTCCGAGTTCGCAGAATGACGACCACCCCATGAACATAAATACTCAAACACCAGTAATTATCCATAATCACAAACCGCCATGAATTGGAGCATGGTGTAATCTCAAACACAAGACCAAACAGTACCCCATACAGCCCATACAAACTCATAACCAGCCAACATAAACCGAAGAAATGAAACACTATGGCTCAAGCGGCTCAAGGGCTCGTCAAGGCTGAAGGCTCCGTCGGCTCACTGCTTCGCCTCCGGGAGTTGATGCTCTGTGCAAGGAATGGTTGGGAAGAAACGTGAAGAAACCATGGAATTATGGATCTTCGGCAATCATTGCAGGTTCTTGTGGGTTATTGCAGCTCGCTGCGGTTGTTCGCAATGGTTTTACTTGCTACTTATCCATGCAGCCTGTGATACATGATGATCCATTTGTCATGGTGGTGCATGCCATGGCAGCGCTAGGCGAAATCCTTTGATGGACACCAGCGGCACAAAATTGGCAAGTTTATATGATGAGAGTCCTTCCGCAAAGGGGGTAAATAATACACATGACTGCACATGCATATACAGATTTCGAATAGATTTCGAATTTCATCATTCGGGATCTTCCACCTCACAACAGTTGCAAAAGATGTTGGACTAGTTAATGGCAAGGTCAAGGTCAAGTTTGTGGGCATTGCTGGTATGACACCCATGATGAGAACAGTGGAACAACGGTAGAACACACGTGGGACATCATGAGGTCACAAGTTGACAACGCTTGCAGGAGCCAACATTTACCACGTGAAGACTTGGAATCTGGCTTCCTGGATCGCAGTTTAACCCAGGTGCTCTGGTTGGGAGGCACCTCGAACTCCTGAACTGTGGTCAAATCAGCAACCATCAGCCACAACACGGGTATGTGAACGTGTCTCATCATTGGGGCCCTTGTTACGCCAATATTAAACCGTTCAAGTTCAAGTTGGTCTTTGGCGCGGACTTGACCCATACCCACGTGCTCAATGACCCCTCCAAAATCTGCGCATCAATGATCATCAATGCATTCCATCTGGCCAACCTTGGGGCATTCTCACCCGCTAGTTCACAGTGCTCTCTCCTCTGTCACCGTACTTCAACGCCTGTTGATCAAGCATTGCTGAGGGGATTGGTATCTGGGGCATTTGCACGGGTGAAAGGAGGTGACAGCAAATGCCTTGAGGACTGACAAATATACCTGAAGGCATCTGGGCAATTTGTTGCATATTCCACCGCCAGAAATGGGTCTTTTGGGGGGTTGGGGATGATTCTTCCCAATTCCTGACTCATCATGCAAGGTTTTGGTTGGATGTCAGGCATCTGCAACTCTGAACCCATGAGAAGCCAAGATTCGGCTGTTGGCGGGTGAATGAGAGAAATGCCTCGAGGTGACAAGGGCCAAGCTGCGGCCAAGCTGCACCACTCAGCTGTTCAAACAATAACTAATGGATCCCGCAAAGACTGTCGGCTGCACCTGGGTCTCTCGTGTACAGGCGCTGCACTCACTGCCCGCTAAACGTTCACCGGCAACCTGCACGTGTGATAGGGATGTGGTGCTGACGTGGTGGCATAGTGTGAGCATGAGTCAAGTCATCGGAATACCTGCGTGGATGCACGACAATGCCGCATTCCACACATTTGAATGATTTGAATGTAATGTAATTATGCATTTTGGGGTGCATATCACATCAGTAGCCGGCCCATGTACTGGGGTTGTTAAGTTGCAACTGTGGTGCGATAATCGGTTGAAGCAACTTGTCGGAATTCTGAATTTGATGTCTTGAGCCCATGAAGTGTTAAGAGTGCGCAGCATCAGAGGTCAATTAGTCCGCAAACTGTTGACTTGGTTGGGCCCTCATGACTTCAACCTGGCAGAAGTCCACAGCAGCAACAGCTCAACATCAGGAGCGCCTCAGATTCGGTGGCAGAATTGGCCGCAGTGCGCAAATCTGGGCCATGATGTTGCAGCAATAAATGCAACCAACAGTAAGTCCTTCTCAAAATATCTCAAGATCACTTCGGCTAGAAAACATCTTGAGACAACCATAAGCTGAGAACCTCATGACCCCCTATTCACTTATTTGGTGCGGCTGAAGTCAACACCTGAAGCCAATTCTGTGATGGCTCCTGCAGCCTAATTGAACACCTGAAGGCAGATCAAAAAGGCAAATGCCGCAAGATACTGCAACAACATAATGCACTATAATGATCTATAATGCAGAACAATGCAGGATCGACCGATCGTCTAAACAAAAGCAAAGATCAGAGATGAAGACACCGATCTTCTTGCCCACTTCCGCCACAAGCGCGGCCTGCCTGGCGATGCCAGCTGGAAAACATCGTGATCTGTTGAGCTGTAAGTGACACTGACGACTCTGCAGCCATGTGCTCCGACTTGCCCATCGAAATCATTCCAAAGGCAGCGCAATGCAAACCACTTTTTGGACTCCTGCACAGCATCTTGCGTTTCGAACTATGCCGGGACCTGAAGCGGGCAAAGGTGGCACATGACACCAATGTGAAACATTACATAACAGAGAAACAAAGATCAATAAAAACTGTGTTCACATGCTCCATGGTTGCCACTTCATACTGGCACAGACTGGCCACGGCGGAAGCAACGCAAAAGCTCGAGCTGTCAAAAAACACGCTTGTTACAGCCGTGGATCCCAAAACACATGTAGGGGGAATCCAACACAAACTGCTGCAATCAATGCTCAGCTCCAATCTTCAACTCTTACAGTTTCAACTTACTGCACCCACTTTGTGGCCAAGTCACGAATTGGAAGGCCACAACAACAGCTGGGTCCGGGAGCGCGACTTTGCGCACAACCAGCGGGGCCTGTTCAGGGACTTACACTCACTTCAGAATTACCCACTTGTCAGGGAATGCCTGGTGATGTAACTGATCCGTTCAAAAGGCAAGCTGCGGCAACCTCCCTTTTTGGGCATTTGCCACCAGACTTCCTCCATTTTCCAGGCTTCCGCCCTCAACGCCTTCTGCTCTTCCTGGTGCAATCACAAATGCAGCCCAAAGCCAACCCTTTCACTTCTTACTCTGATGAGGTCGGCCATGCAAATCCCCTTCAAACCAGCTCATCATAGCTCATCGTCCTAATTGATGCTACATACCGCTTTTCAAGTCGAATTTGCCCGTGTCCCACCCGGCCACTGGCCTCATGCGTCCACAGCGTGCATCTCTTCTTCGGACGACTGCATCTCTTCTTTGCATCCTGGACCGGTGTGAGGAATATTGCGCTTTGGTTTTAGACTAGCGAAGCTGGCACTGCGTTGAGTCAGTGTGTTTGATTTTGCGCCCACTCGTCTGTAGAGGAACCGGGCGATTACACACTTGACATGACCGAATGAAGAAAAATAATGGGGATTCCATTCCAATGGCAAAGGCCTGGCCTTGGACCTCTGCAAGGATGCGCCAATGCTCATCTCGGATCGAAGGATGTGATCCTGAGAGCTTGCTGACCACAACAGGTTTACAAGCCCAAACCGGCCAAGTTGTTAAGCATCCGTTAGGCATTCCAACTGCAGACACATCATGATTCCTGTTCAAGTCTGCAGCAATGCTAAGTGAGCCCTGGCCATGACACCGTCTCAGGGGGGCCGTGTCTACACTACTAATTACTCCATTTCCACCGCATGGATCACTACCGGTGATTTCTGTAGATGCGGGGCAATGTCCCCGATTGATCAAATGTCTCGCCGCGCCTGCATTGACATTTGGGGGCACCGGCCCCAGTGTGCCCTGTGGCGCATGATACCTGAGATGCTGAAGCGGGCTGATGAACATTCATCGTGGTTGTTGCCACACATGTAGCCCACTAACGTTCTGAGGCGATCATCTTCCAGTCTTTGTTCTCGTTGTCGGCGGCCTGGGCTTCTAGCAACATAAGCCTTGAACATCCTCAAAACACTCTGCACGAATGCTCCACAATATCACTTGACAACACCTCGTGCACAAGGGGAAGAATGCACAGCAATGCCGTCGCCGGCCAAGCGGCCTCTCTACGGATGCCCGCCAGTGCAGCATGGAACAGCCGGGCTGCCATGGCTAATGTGAGCAGCCAGAACTGAGGGAATGTCCCACTCCTTGGTGACTGCTGATACCTATTGACACTATACATATGTAAAACCACTGTGGCACAACAAAGCGCCCAGCCGTGACATACCCTGATTGCTCACGACATCATATGAAGTAGCACCTTTTACATGCCTGCGAGCGCAGCTCAATCTCACAACTTATTGCTGTTGGTCTCAACAGTTTTGCGGGAAAGAGCAGAGTGTCTTGAGCTAGGCAATGCAGGGCCGGCGGTGCACGGGCGCAGTTCTGTCCATCTGAGTTGGCCCCCCATCTCCCGCCTTGGTCTTGGCCTTGGCCAGCTCGGGGCGTGTCCTGAAAATGGCAGCGCATGTCTTGAACCCACTTGGCGGCTGCAGGCCATGGTGGAACGGGTGCAACCAAGCTCAACCGTCTCAGAGAACCTGCCAGAGAGCCAGAGAGCACACTTGGGACAATGAAATGGCGAACAAATGTCCTCAACTGCGTGTGGCCAAGCACCAGTACTAGTGAGATAAGGTTTTCCCGGCGGCAGTTGCACATTATTGCTACTGCACACGGTGTTTCATCTTTCCCTCCCACGACCCAAACACACTCAAATGCCTTCACCCTTCTCATTCATTCAAGGACAAGATTTCAAGATTGAAATTTCGCACTGCGATTGTGTACGCAACAGTCCAGTCGGCTCCTGATGGCCCACTTCCAAGGATAGCAAACTTGACCCCCAGTACATACACCAAACCATGCCCCGCAAACAAGAAAAGCACATCATGGAAAGGCTAAGGACAAGTGCCCTGCCTGAAGCGATCATCTTGCCGGCCCCTCTCAATGCCACTGGTGGTGAAGGCACACTCGCAACCGTTCCCCACCTCACGGAAGCACGTGGGCAAACGAGGGTGATCTTCGTTCAGTCATGTGTGTGTCAAATATGTTCAGGTGTTCAACAAACCTACTATTGGGCGGGCCCAACAGCCTGTTCCCCATGCACCAGTGGAACACCCGAGAAGAACGCAGGGAGACATGCTATTAAACTGCTATGGGTGGCGTTGCCGCAGCGCCCCCAAAAAGCACATGAAGCTGATTCGAAGGACATGTGACGGGCATGCGTGACAAGAAATACCTTGCAACAGCTGCATTGTGACTGCGACTCTCAACCAAAACATGTTCTCCCCACTTCGGTGTTTGGGCGAGGCCTGGCCCCTCCTACCCTCCTACCAGATCTCAAACTCTCTTTGTCGGAAACTTGTTGGGGCGATAAATGCGAATGGTTCTGTGGGAGCCGCTGTCCTGCACTGAAACGTGGCGCACACCAGGCAGCAACCCAAAGAACCTTTGCTGGGTGAAGTGGCCAAAATGACCGAAAGCCGTGATCTTTCGTGAAGTTACCGTCAGGATCATGCAAATAGCAAGAAGGAACATGACAACTGCATACAAGTGCACTGCGGCAAGGTTTGGTATCAGGGGCCATGTAGCATCATCGTCAAAGTGAGCATCATGGATTCAATCGCATTGGCAAATGGTTCTGGGAAAACCAACCCTGATGATCCACGAGCACCAATGAACCAAGTTCAACCGGAAGGCGGTCCATTTGAGAATGCCGGTCCCAACAGTGAGAAAGAGACAGTCGTCTAAGCCACTGCGGGCAAATCCCTGAGGCAAATGCCCTGGCAGGTCGTAGAGGTGAAGATACACCTGACAAACAACGGAAAGTCAGCAGAAGTTGGCCTGCGAGTTTAGGATAGTTTAGGTGTGCCTGCCGGTCTTCTTCGGGCTCTTTCCACCTGAGCCGCAGGTGCCAATCACCACGAGCACCAGCAGTTCTCACATGTTGACATTGATTCCTGCTCATGTTGTCAAGGAGCGCTATGTATCATCATGTTCCCTTCTGAACTTGCCAAACCACAGTCATACCTTGGTGTACCTTGGTTCTGCCTTGAGTGCATTGGTCTCATGCTAAGTTCTGTGGGGCTCCAATGGTGCTCCGGGCATGGCGCCTTGGTGTTTTCCTGCAGGCCTTCCATCGCACTCAGCTCCTGCTCACCGGGAGAAACAAGAACAAATATCAACTATGTTGGGTCCCGCATGGTATCTATATGTATGTATATATTATACAGGTATCTATGCTATACAGTCCATTCCCCGAACATCTCTCCTTGACCACACAAAACCGTACACCGCGAATTGTCCAATATTTTCATCCAATTTTCGATCCAATCTTTCTATTCTTGCAGTCAGACCTGCCACCTGCCACTGGCCACCGCTACCGCTACCTGCCCCCAATCCTGCCACGGCAACTTGAAAGACTTTTCTTTCCCTTTGTTCCGATTTGACTTCAACGGGGTAGGTCCCGACGCTTGCCTTGCCAATTCAAGCATGTCAAACCAATGCAAAGTTTTGGGATGTTCTTTTCCATTCCAACGCTATGCCACAAATACCTGCAGTGCTTGGATTAGCAGTGCAGGATTCAACTTTGATCGGGTGATTACAGTAATCCTCATGAGCAGCCTGACCGACCTTTAGCAGGCATTGCATGAAGATCATGAAGGATTTTTTTTTCTGTTTGGTTGTGCTTTTATTACAATGGCTGCTGGCGCCAAAAGCGACGCTGAAGTCCACAAAATTATTCTATGCTAAGGCATGTGTTGAGCCATCTGCAAATGTAGAAATGCACATTGATGCAGCATGACCAGAGCATGACGCAACAGAACCGCGAAAGCTAAGCCGACAAGGCACTCGAGCAGGGTCTGCGGTCGTAACTGCTGCTGGAGTCGCTCCTTGCTCTGTCGTTGGGCATCATTGCCTCAGAATGTTGCCAGACCTGCTGTCTCTTGAAAAAGCCTTCCTAAGAACCACGTACGCCCATGATTCCATGTTTTCCACATGAATGCATAAGTCCAAAAATTTGACACTCTTTGACATGTCGATATGGTTTTGATATGTGGTCATCTCGGTGGGCCAAAACGTTTTTCTTTTCCCCGTCTTGTTTTCTCCCGTTACATGTGTGCCTGGAAACGGGGGCGTCAGGGGAAGCTTGAACAGGAATTGACAAACACTTCCAGGGGCGGGTTGAAAGGGAAGCTTGAAGGCAACGGCAGGAAACCATCTACACTCTGCACGAGTCTACTTGGTAAAACTGGTTTGCCAGCAGTGTGTCAATGCACAAAGTTCGCTTGCATACATGTGCTGGTGTTTTGTTGAAGATGAAATGTCAGCCTGAATTCTTGTACTTTGCACTGCCCATGTCATGTAGTTAAGGACTTCCTGCTTGCAAGTTACGAGTTTGAGTCACAACTCTTGGAAGGTGCAAGGCTTCCTCCGAGTCATTGGCACAAGTACTTCCACAGTCTGCTCTACCTGTTGTGCTGTGCTGTGTCATGATTTCAGGGAGGTGCCCAATCTCCTCCTCGCTCTGTGGAAGGTGCCCCTCAATCGGTTGCGCCACCTGCTGGTGTTGGACATCTTGCTGGACGGCTGCAGACAAAAGAAAAACCAATTGAGTTTGGATAAACCTGTTCCATGGAAGTGTTTGACCATGCTACTGATTCTCTCCGTTCTGCTAAAAATTGGTCCCAAAATTCCGATGCTAGCTCTTTCGTGCCAAACCTTCTCCGTGATTTGCTCGGGATGCACCAATGGCTCCACTGTAGTGGTGGCCCGTGGCCCCTGGCAAAGTCAACACCGGTACAATACAGTTTGAACTATCCAACATTATCCAACTTTTTGCCAACTTGTGTTTGGATTGACCGTCAGCGTTTGGTGAAGAAATCTGCCTTTTTGCCCCTTCGGAATCGCCATGGAGGGCACTTGCGCATGATTGCACAGGTGATCAAGCGGATTTTCAAAAGTCGACGCCCGAAGCGGGGAGATTCTCAGTATCCAGACTTTCAAGTTTCATGCTGACGTTTGGTTCTTATTTGGATCACGTTCATTCTTGGCCTCTTGTCGTGGCTTGGGATCAAAAAATAAACCAAATGTTCCAAATCACCAACCAGTATATATATACATACATGTCGTAGTTACTGTTACATATCATAAAATGGATTTCCCCATAAAATCGCCATCCCATATGCTACTCCTTCGCCCGCTGCCGCTGCCTCTGCTCCTGTCGAAGCTTTGAGAGCCAAGACTCATCGCCCCTTTGCCACTGGAGACCCTGCGCGACAGGTAGAGAAACAACGGGTATGCTTATAAAAATGATGGTATATAACCATAAAATATACTGTTAATATACTGTTAATATACTGTTAACATACTGTTAATATACTGTTAATATACTGTTAATATATTGTTAATATATTGTTAATATGCTGTTAACAATGGTCAATATGGTTAATATGTGGATAATATATACTATTGATATATGGTTAATATATGGGAACCATCTGAAAAAAAACTGGTGGGCTGATTCGATCAAATGTCAGTCATGTTCTGAGAATCTGAGAACATGACAGTTGTGTCCAAGTGAGCATAAGTGGAGTTCACTTGGAATTTGAACTGGGTTTGAGTGGGTTACACTTTGATAAATGAGGAAAAATTGTGGGATTATCAACGATGATGGGGAAATGTTGGAACATCATGACCCTTGATGAGAAATCCTAATGTTAACATTTTGATAGTAGGATTCATCTGTAAAATCTATTAATGGGTTCAGTCAGGAATCTACAATTGGATATAATTGGGTTGTTTAACCGTTAAACCAACAAAAAAAAACTGTGTGATAATCAGAAACTCCTGCTTTGATGGTGTGCCCTCGGGTAATCAAACGTGGCAACTGAACATCCCCTATAAATCGAGCTTTATAGCTGGGAACATCACCTATAAATTGAGATTTTCCAGCAAACCATGTGACTGATTACAGAAGGTAGCTTCAAGCAGCTAGTCAACTGGAAGAATTTCTCTGATTGTCTTCAAGGGCAGTGAGAATCTTACATCACATCACAGCACCACAAAAATCAGCGCCACTCGCGTCCGGTGGACTCCTCTGCCGCCTGCGGCTCCACGTCGCCGCTCCGACCATGCGGCGTCGATGTCGGTGAAAAGGGCCAATTTGGGTTGAGAAGCTGCCGGCGAAGCATGCTTTGATGCTTTCCGTCAGAATGTTCCAATGATATTCCGCCATAATGGCATATTCATTGATAGTAAATTCCCAAGAATATCTTATTGATGGGCAAAAATAGCCGGTTATTTGCTGTCAAATCCCCAAGAGACCAAGAAAGGCCAAGAAAGGCCAACATCCCCAAGAGACTCCCGCAAACTTGACTATAGCTTGTCATCAGCAAACAGTAGTCGCTTCCCGCGCCTATATGAACCCCCCTTTATAAACCATGGTTTTAAGTTGGGATTTGCACATATTTGGGAGCATAGAATTGGTGTGGGCGTTTAAAATTGGGGGGATGGAACAAATGAATCCATAATAACAGCTGTACCACAACAACCATTGCTGAACAACCCCGGGCCCCCCCCGTTATGTCACACCAGGGGCCCCGTTATGTCACAGGACCAGCTGTGCAACCTCACCTCTGCAGCCGTCTGGCGAGGACGCTGCGCCAGGGAACTCAAGAGGAATAGCTCGCCGAAGTCATCCTACGCTAGGACTTGGCAACCAGCCATGGGGGTTTCCATAGCCATGTGGCTAGCCCGCTGGATGGTGACTTGTTCATGAAAAATCACCGAGAAGAACATGTATGATAACTGGTGGTACCCCCATGACTTAGGAAACTTTCATCTTCAGAGGGCCCGGGGGCAGTTCCACTTGTAAGTGGCTCATATAACTACCGGTCATACCGTACCAATTGATAATTCCAACTGTGCCCACAACTACCCCAATGTACTGTCATTGGTCTGGAAAGAAACTATCATAATTCACCGATAATTGAATGATAACTTCATGCACAGGTACAAGGTGGTGCCCCCCAAGTTATCAGTATGTTTATCATCCCATTAACTATGGATATATCACCAACAAAAACCATAGTTAATGCTATTATCGAGGAGCCTTGGATCGGTTGCAAACCATCACCAACCTGAAACCATGGTCATCCCACGTGGGATCATCAGTAAGGTCATCCCAGCACATCAGGAATCCGATGATGTTAGCCATGATTAAAAAAACACAAAACAATGGAGCTCGGGTTATGACCATCCAAACAAAGAAGGGTCAAGACGTATAATCTCACTTTGTACGAAAAACATCTTAGCCATGACTTGAATCGCAAAAATCTCATCCCCTGAAATACTGATGTTGTTTTAACACAGCTCCAGGAGTTTGACAACTCATAGTACCATGATCAACGATCAAAGGTACCCACAATGATACCCATATCCACCGATCTGACGTTCCAACTTCTGGGAAAATTACGTATAGAAAATTGCATGTGGCAAGAATTACCTGCGGGCAAGAATTGCCCGACTTATATGTTTGGTATGTCTTTGGATTTTATTAAAACATGTTATCTGCCTGAATTACAACACAAAACACCAATACCGTCCGTCATCTGATGTGGTTTTGCTTCAGCCGGAACTTACAACAAGATACATCATCAGTATGAAGACATTGGCATTTATTCATTGTCCATTTGGAGGATTCCTAAACTAGGGCTACCCCCATGGTGTCAGGATCATGATCCCAAATATGTACCGTACCCTCTGGTAAACTAAGATAGCTATGGAAAATCACCATTTTTAATGGGTACATCCACTATAAATCACCATTTTCACTAGCTTTTTGTTTGTTTACCAGAGGGTAAACTCCAAAAAAAGTCCTTTTGGGAAAATCATAGAGCTGTTGGCTTCGTATACTATTTCTTCATATTGAGTACCATGTAACTCAGTAGCGGTAATTTTTGGAATCCCTCTATTCATCAACCAGCCGGGAAAAGGACGTGTCGTTGAAACATCAAAACAGCCATTTCTCCTCTCGCCCCAAGTCCTCTAAAAGGACAAAATGTGGAAAGGGCTTCAGCAGCCTTTCCGTGGCCACATCGATGGCCCGCAGTCCAAGGCCACATCGATGGCACTGTTGCTATATGGGATTTTTGTCTCTTGGGGGATCATTGGAAATGAGTACAACTGAATACCCTCTGGTTATTTAACATAGCCATGGAAAATGGCCCATTTATAGATGGTTTACCGATTAAACATGTTGATTTTCCATGGCTATGTTAAATAACCAGATGGTAATCCCTTACAAGTGATTCATAAATATCATTCCACTCAGAGATCATTCCAGTTAGTAATGAATCAGCCTGGTTGGTATGTCATATAAGTGGCTTATCCCAGAAATGGTTTGGAACCTCAGCTACTAGCCAGCCAGAAAATTCGTGGGATGATCCTACCTTTTGAACAGAACTACTTATAGTTTAACCATGGTTTCTGGTATATATATATAGTTATATGACACTGTAATTAGTAAATATATTCATGATATATCTATAGTTACAGTGGTTTACTATAAAACAAATACAGTAATAAGCAAGTTAGACTGCTATATCCTTTAGATTCCTGTAATTGTGGTTTATGGTATCAGTAAATATTGGGGGTTTTATGAATCAACAAACACAACTGGGGGGCACCATGTTGTAACCATCATGACGTAATATGCTACAGTGACCTTCCCTACCCCCGGCGAAACCTCTCCAAGCTCTTCTGGTTGTGGAAGTTGCGATGACCCACCACCTGTGAAACTGAAAGATAAGGGAAAACCACCAAAACCTTCGTCATGGACATGGGATGAAAGAAACTGAAGGATGAAGGCACGAAACGGTCTTCCTGGGGATCCAACGGTGTAGTGGCTGGGTGTCATTTGCATCTTGAATATGACCAACGACAAGAAACACGACATATCGATTGTCTAGTTTCCTTCCCTGCCTCTCCGATCCAATATTCGCCAAATTCTCTTCTTTGGTTTAGTTAACAAACAAAAAACGCGTTGTTTTTTTTTCTGAAAAGTACCTTATGTACCCATAAGCAATGTGTTTTAACCACCATGTTCTTGCATGTTCCCAATTAAATCGCCAGACGGCCATACGGCCCTGGATTTTCACATCTCGGAATTTCGTATCAAGTTGGTGGAAGATCATTATCCCATCATGCATACCATGCTGCTAAATCCCCATTCCGTATCACTATCATACGCTCTTTTTTCCAGTTATCGTTGTAACTTATATTAATGTTGTCTGACCAATAGTGATATCTTGTCAATAGTAGAAACATTTTTCCGCAACTCCAATTTTTCTCCAATACTAAAAGTCAATTAGCTCTATTTACTTTTAGTGTTGCCAAAAGAGTCATGTTCAGACCTTGCCCAGAGGGCATGGCCAATAGTGGACCCAACATGGCAATAGTGGAAACTTGTTTCCCAACTCCATGTTTTTCTCCAATACTAAAAGTCAATTAGCTCTATTTACTTTTAGTATTGCCAAAAGAGTCAAGTAAAGCAAATCCTTTTCAAAGCAGCCTTCACTTTTGATTAGCAAAAGCTTAGATTCCA
>Ga0126342_10006309_pt1 | contig 20985 bp, 19 predicted proteins | sample Cyp1metagenome_FD_92528 | JGI IMG/M metagenome (GOLD analysis project Ga0126342, IMG submission 92528) | Coral microbial communities from Lord Howe Island, Old Settlement Bay, Australia - Cyphastrea 1 metagenome | ecosystem: Host-associated > Invertebrates > Cnidaria > Coral ...
CATCTTCACATCTTCTCATCTTCACATCTTCACACCCTCACATCCTCACATCTTCACATCTTCTCATCTTCACATCTTCTCATCTTCACATCTTCTCATCTTCTCATCTTCACATCTTCACATTATCTCTTGCCCTCTTGCTCTCTTGCCCTTCTATTTCTCTCTTGAAGGCGCAGGGCAGAAATGAGGTTCGATCGCCAAAAACTGCAATAAAATTGCAATTTTGAGTGTGCCGCGGCAACTCTTTCGCACGAAATAAGGTTCGATCACCAAAAACTGAGCTGAAATTGCGATTTTGAGTGTGCCGCGGCAACCCTTTCGCACGAAATGAGGTTCGATCGCCAAAAACTGAGGTAAAATCGTCTGTGTGTAAAAGCGTCTGTGTGTAAAAGCGTCTGTGTGTAAAAGCGTCTGAGTGTAAAAGCGTCTTTGTGTAAAAGCGTCTGTGTGTAAAAGCTTCTGTGTGTAAACGTGTCTGTGTGTAAAAGCTTCTGTGTGTAAACGCATCTGTGTGTAAAAGCTTCTGTGTGTAAAAGCTTCTGTGTGTAAAAGCTTCTGTGTGTAAACGCGTCTGTGTGTAAAGGCTTCTGTGTGTAGACGTGTCTGTGTGTAAAAGCTTCTTCGTGTAAAAGTGTGTGTAAAAGCGTCTGTGTGTAAAAGTGTCTGTGTGTAAAAGTCTCTGTGTGTGTGTGTAAAAGCGTCTGTGTGTAACAGCGTCTTTGTGTAAAAGCGTCTGTGTGTGTAAAAGCGTCTGTGTGTGTAAAAGCGTCTGTGTTCAAAAGTGTCTGTGTGTAAAAGCTTCTGTGTGTAAAAGCATCTGTGTGTAAACGTGTCTGTGTGTAAAAGTTTCTGTGTGTAACAAGTCTGTGTGTAGACGTGTCTGTGTGTAAAAGCTTCTGTGTGTAAAAGTCTCTGTGTGTAAAAGCGTTTGTGTGTAAAAGCGTCTGTGTATAAAAGTGTCTGTGTGTAAAAGTGTCTGTGTGTAAAAGCTTCTGTGTGTAAAAGCTTCTGTGTGTAAAAGCGTCTGTGTGTGAAAGCTTCTTTTTGTAAAAGCGTCTGTGTGTAAAAGCGTCTGTGTGTAAAAGCGTCTGTGTGTAAAAGTCTCTGTGTGTGACAATGTTTGTGTGTAAAAGCGTCTGTGTGTAAAAGCGTCTATGTGTAAAAGCTTCTGTGCGGAAAAGCTTCTATGTGTAAAAGCGTCTGTGTGTAAAAGTGTCTGTGTGTAAAAGCGTCTGTGTGCAAAAGCGTCTGTGTGCAAAAGTGTCTGTGTGTAAAAGTCTCTGTGTGTGAAAGTGTTTGTGTGTAAAAGCGTCTGTGTGTAAACGCGTCTGTGTGTAAAATCTTCTGTGTGTAAACGTGTCTGTGTGTAAAAGCTTCTTTGTGTAAAAGCGTCTGGGTGTAAAAGCGTCTCTGTGTAACGTCTGTGTGTGTGAAAGTCTCTGTGTGTAAAAGCTTCTGTGTGTAACAGCGTCTGTGTGTAAAAGCGTCTGTGTGTAAAAGCGTCTGTGTGTAAAAGTCTCTGTGTGTAAAAGTGTCTGTGTGTAAAAGCGTCTGTGTGTAAAAGTGTCTGTGTATAAAAGTGTCTGTGTGTAAAAGCTTCTGTGTGTAAAAGCTTCTGTGTGTAAAAGCGTCTGTGTGTAAAAGTCCCTGTGTGTAAAAGCGTCTGTGTGTAAAAGCCTTTGTGTGCAAATGCGTCTGTGTGTAAAAGCGTCTGTGTGTGTGTGAAAAACTTTAGGAAGGATACGATGCAAACTAGTGTCTTGTACTTGTAAAATGTTGTCTTGATACTACTCTTCTCGTCTGCCTATAATAGATCTTTAATATGTCGTGTAATATAGTGTCTCAATACAAACATCAGAAGACCCTGCTCCTCTACGCTCTCGGGCCATCCGTCGTCTAGTTTTCCGTGTGAAGTGGCTTCGGCCGGCGATGAAAGGTACCTCAGTGTGTGCGGCGGGTGCGGCTGCGCTCGTTTCATCGTCGAATCGGTTCCGCCTTGGTGTTCTGCGTCATGTGTGCATATTTCTATGCGTCTATGCGTCTCTTGATGAATCTGTGGTTGCAGATCGCATTGGGATGGCTGCATGATGGTTGTCATCTGGTATTGCCACGTGCGTAGATACATGCAGGTTTGCGACGTGATGCTGCAAAACGCATTGTAATGGCTGCATGAATGTTGCATGGGACTTGTTTTGGGGAGGAAGCTGGAGCACGAAACCTGGCGTTTTTCCGTGTAAAGTGACTGCAGCTGACGATGAATGGCAGCTCGTGTGTGCAGCGGGCGCGGCTGGTGTCGTTCTGACGTTTTTTCTTTGCCGCAGTGTAGCGGTGGCTTCAAGCAGCTTTGGATGCGTCTGTGTGTGTGCGCAGTTTTAGGGTGTTTTGGAATCTCTGGTTGCAGATTGCATTGGAATGCCTGCATCTGATTGTTGTCATCTTGTGTTGCCACGTGCGTAGATACATGCAGGTTTGCCACGTGATGCTGCAAAACGCATTGTAATAGCTGCATGAGTGTTGCATGGGGGTTGTTTTGGGGAGGAAGCCGGAGCACGAAACCTGGCGTTTTTCCGTGTAAAGTGACTGCAGCTGACGATTCATGAAGGGCGGTGTGAAACTTTACATCACATAACAATACATTCATGAAGGGCGGCGTGAGACTTCACATCACATAACAAGACATTCATGAAGGGCGGCGTGGGACTTTACATCACATAACAATACACTCGTGTTGGGGAGGAAGCCGGAGCACGAAACCTTGTGTTTTTCCGTGTAAAGTGGCTGCAGGCGGCGATGAAGGGTAGCTCGTGTGGGAGGCGGTTGCGGGCACGCTCGTTCTGACGGTTTTTTTTGGCCGCATTGTAACTGTGGCTTCAAGCTGCTTTGCATGCGTCTGTGCGTGCGCAATCTTAGGGTGTTTTGGAATGCATGGTTGCGGATCGCAGTGGGAATGGCTGCGTCAAAGTTCCTCGCTCGTGCGGCTGTCTTCGTAATACTATTGTTTTATGCAGCTGAGAGTTGTGAATCGTATTGGAGTGGCTGCATCAAGGTTGCGATAATGCTTTCTCAGATTTCTCCGTTTTTTGGGTTGTGATTTTCCTTTTTTGGATTCCTTTTAAAAAGTTCTTCAGAATCGTGATTTTTCCCTTTGGCGCCGAGAGAGCCGGTTTTGGAGCTGCAATTTCTGGCGCCGTTGCATGCAGTCCTATTGTGTTTTGCTATTCAGTGTCTGTAGATCGCAGTGTAATGGCTGCGTCAAGGTTCCTGGCTCGTGCAGCTGTTTGCGCAATACTATTGTCTTTTGCAGCTGATAGTTGCGAATCGCATTGGGGTGGCTGCATCAAGGTTACTGCGTGTAAAAGCTTGCGGTGTGTAAAAGCCTGCTGTGTGTAAAAGCCTGCTGTGTGTCAAAGCTTGCTGCGTGTAAAAGCTTGCTGTGTGTAAAAGCTTGCTGTGTGTAAAAGCTTCTCTGTGTAAGAGCTTCTCAAGCTTCTATGTGGAAAAGCGTGATGTGTGTAAAAGGTAACTCTGTGTAGAAGCTTCTGTGTGAAAAGATTGCTGGGTGAAAAGATTTCTCTGTGTCAACGATTGCTGTGTGCAAACGCTTGCCGTGTGTAAAAGCTTGTTGTGTGTAAAAGCTTCTCTTTGTAAAAGATTGCTGTGTGTAAAAGCTTGATGTGTGTTGGGAATATTTTGTGTAGTACTGGGAAGTACTCTGTGCAAGCTTTGTAGTACAAAGTAAAAAGTACTGGGAAGAAGTACTTGTGCGTGCCCTGTGGTACAAAGTAGTACTGGAAAGTACTTTGTGCAAGCTTTGTAGTGCAAAGTGCGAGCTTTGTAGTACAAAGTAGTATATACTGGGAAATACTTTGTGCAAGATTTGTAGTACAAAGTAGTACTGGGACGTGCTTTGTGCAATCTTTGTAGTACAAAGTAGTACTGGGAAGTGCTTTGTGCAAGCTTCGTAATACAAAATAGTACAGAGAAGTCTTTTGTGCAAGTTTTGTAGTACAAAGTAGTACTGGGAGAAGTGCTTTGTGCAAGCTTTGTAGTACAAAGTATTTTGTAAAGGCTTTTCTGTGTAAATGCATCTTTGAGAAGAGCTTACTTAGATGACATGTGAGAAGAGATGGGATGAGATGAGAAGAGCTGAGATGAGGTGAGATGAGGTGAGAAGAGCTCTCATGGTTTGAGATGGGATGACGTGTGGAGTGCGAAGTGTGAAGTGTGAAGTGCGGGGTGTGAAGAGCGCAGTGTGAAGTCTGAAGAAAAGGTTCGCTTGGCGTTGCATTGCAACGTGATCGCGCAGGTCATGTTCTAACAACACGGCAACAGCTTCGCACAAAGCACGCACGCACGGGCCTGGCTAGCACACGGCGCATGCAAGTTCTATAGATGAGAAAGATCTTATAGTATAACCCTAAGGCAACTTCCGCCCGGCCTCGTGCGGGTACTACTGGTAACCCACCATAATCTGGGATATAAATGACCATCTGCCCACACAATTTCAGTGGAACTGCATCTCTAAGAGCCAAATACGCCTTCCTGTCAGTGTTAAACATAGTTCCTAAGCTACTGCAAAGTTCTAGCCCTAAAGCTTAGAAACGCTCTGGGATATGGGTCCAAACACCCCAAAAGATCGAGAAAAATACATGGGTAACCCTCATTTCATAACCAATCAACAGCTCCTTGACGCCGCATCTCGTGCCACCAAAAAAGCTCTCCGCCAAAGGCTCAGCGGCTGAAGGGCGTCCAACAAGCAGCTCAGGGTGAACCTTGGGCAGCTGGGGGAGGTCTGCAACAAGAGCGGTTTGTAATGGTTGAATAGTTTATAAATATATATATATATATACATATATTATTTATTGATTTATTTATTTATTTAGTTAGTTAGTTAGTTAGTTATTTAGTTATTCATTCATTTTTTATTTATATCATCGATTTATATGAAATTGCATTATATTATATTTTATTTATTGAATTATATTGAATTATATTCAATTATATTATTATATTATCCTATACTATATTAAAATATATTATGTTATATCATATCATACTATATTATATGTATATATGTATATGTGTGTGCGTGTGCGTATGATATATATATATATATATACACATATGTGTGCGTATAATATCTTAGATATATATATATATATATATATATGTGTGTGTGTATATATGTACGTGTTATATATATACTTATTTATTGATTTATTCATTTATTTATTTATATGTTATATATTTATACATGTGTGTGTTATACATACATATATATATATATGTGTATATATATATGGGCATGACCATAATACATGTATATTATATATATATGTGATTCTGTGTGTATGTGTCTGTGTGTATCGTCAGGACACTTACGGAATATCATTCACCATTGGGGACACTTTGCCGTCATCTTTGGTACGAGTAGCAAGATGTTGTCGGAGAGTTGGGTTGGTGAACGAGACTTGAAGCAAGCAGTGGGTAAACCTTTTTGAAGGGTAGTTTCACGGTGCAATTCTTAGCCAAAATGGGGATACATGGATCCATGACATAGATATACCCTCCAGGAATCAAACATTGCACTTGGAAATCCCTTTTAAAAGGAGGTTTAAATGGGAAAATCATCTAGAATGGTTGATTTTCCATTGCCGCATTTGATTGCCGGAGGGTACATACATTACCCAGCTAACTTGGCTCCCCAACAAAGAGATTCCCAATGCTCACCGAGGTTTAGTACGTGTTGGCTCTACGAAAGCATACAAACACCTATATTATATATATTTCAAGTCGAGACATCCCCGAATTCCATCGGAGAAGACAGATTCCGGTCTGTGGGTTAGTCCCCCCGTTCTTTCTGCCCAACATCATAGTCTCTCTCTGAATAGCTTTACCGACTTCGATTTCCTCTGATCGTTACTTCGCATCCCATTTTTTCGATGCTGACCAGTGCCATGGTGCTCATCCGGCATAGCACATGCCTTGATGTCACGGCAACAACCGCTGAGGGCGGCCTCCCATTGCCCTGCGCAGGTCATATGGTTCTTGTGGCCGGAATGGTGGCTGGGGGAACATTTAACAATAAATGGGTTTTTAGCACGGAAAATGGGGCGCACACGGGAAGAAATGGGTGGCTTCATGGGACATACTCATGATATGAATTAATGATAATTAATGTATATTAATGTGAGTCAACCCAAGAAGTAAACCATACTCCACTCTTAAGAAATGCACGGTGCAAACCCATCTCCTGGAGGTTTACCACTGGTCCACCTATGGAGTTCAACGCTGCGGGGAGCAGTGCTGCCCAGTGGCATCCCCATTGAGGCGCAGTTCCCTCAGCATGTCAAATCTTCCATCATCTTCGTACCAAGAATTCAACACGTACTAGTCATTACTAGTCCCTTCTCCCCAACCCCCCAACTCCCCCAACTCCCCCAACCGATCATTTCACTCTTGAGCCCTATCTCCAACTACATCATCATCGCGATCCCATTCCCTAGTCCCAATATGTCCCAATCCCCTTTTTTCAGTTTTTTGTATCGCAAAATTCTCATTAACGGTTTATGATTTGGAGATACTACATCAACCCCAACCCCAGCCAGATACGAGCCCTTAAAGATATTGAACACCACCCCCAGTCCTGCCACATGACACTCATCACAAACATAGATCTCGAAACTGAGAAACGAGAAAGCGAGGTCTATGTTTATTTTCCAAAAACGACAGTTGCAAGATCCACAGTGCCAAGATGCTCCAAGAACACTTTCGCTCATCAAGGTTTCAGGGTCTATGTTTGTTCAGATGGGAATTATTAATATGACTACAGTACACACCACAGCCACCATTTCCATCCATTTCTCGAGGTGAACTTCCTGTTTCCCACGGATAATTCATCCTCATTCACAAGACTTGGACGTGCATCCCACTTAGGATCCGTGGTTTGCAATCCATGAATAACCCATTAACCCATATCATCTCACACGCACAATATATATATATATATATATGTGCGTGTGTGCGCGTGTGTGTGTGTGTGCGTGTGTATATATATGTATATATATATATATATCTGTGTGTGTATAGCTATCTATATATATATGGCTATATATATATATATTATATAACTATATATTATATGTGTGTGGGGATATTCCATGAATCCAACTGCTGGTTTTTCACCCATTTACTCAGTGGGGCCATTTTCCCGGCCGCATCCCGCCTCTCTTCGCCATCCCCGCCATGCTCTGATTCAGCAGCGCCGCGCCCTGGCGCCACGGCGCCAAGCGGAGCGCCAACGGCCAGGCGCCGCCACGCTCCAGCGCGTCGCAGCAGGAGCGGTGCAGCACAGCGTCGGCACGCAGACGGGCCTAGGGAAGGTGGGAACCATTGGGGGATGGGGTGATTACCCTCTGGTAATTTAACATAACTATTGAAAATAGCCATTTATAGTTGATTTACCTATTAGACATGGTGATTTTCCAGTTCGCTATGTTAGTTTACCAGAGGGTATGGGTAGTTCATAGCCAACAATATGCTTTAAAAAAGTACATGTGCCACACATTTCCGAAGTGGATCCAAAGGTGATGCCACTATAGTTAAACACTGCATAAACTATTGCTAATGGAATTACAATCCCCAACATACTATAATCCCATGGTTCCTCTGGTTCCTATAGTTTAACTAGATTGGTTGGTTGAAAAACCCATTAGCTATAGTTATGTGTATGTGTATATATATATAATATATATATATATAAATATAATATATATATATATATATGGGGGTTTCCATAAATGGTGGTACCCCAATAGCTGGATTGTTTTTTTTATGAAAAATCCATCTATAAATGGATGATAACTAGGGGTACCCGCATGACTTAGGAAACATCCATATATGCCATAAGCCATATTCAATCTGGTTCTATAAACCTCCCATCATCCTCATCATCCCCCACCTGCCCCATCCAGCACAGCAAGCGCAGCGCCAGGGTCCAAGGCTGATCCTGGCGATGAACTTTAGGCAACTCGGAACCCAGCTGTGGATGAGATAAAGGAAAAATATGGAAAACTGCCATAGATATCATAGATCTTGGGGAAAATGATGTGATTTTTCCGTTTAGAGAGACCAGTTTCGGGGGATTCTGGAAGTGATCTGATTCCAATTTATATAATAACACCATCACCCTCAAAATGGTTGGATTGTGGCAGGGGGCAAAACATTAAGTTCAGACTCATCCCTTGCCAAGAAGCACACTAGATAAACATGTGGCGAATGTTGCCACATCAGCTCACTTCCGCTGAAACTGAGTGGAGGCAGGCCGCAGCCAAAGAAGCATGGGGCGACTTGTTAGCCGCTTCTCACCATCACAACAAACACTCCCCAGCGAAAACCGTGGTTTGGTTCAGTATTGAATTTCTTCATGTTTTGCGTCCCACGCTTGCATTTGCATAATACATACAATGTACAAAGATATACACGATATTACGCACATGAATGTATGTATGCTAAATATTTTATGTCAAATCTGCACATATACCATAAAACATAGTGTCACGCACATACATACATACATACATACATACATACATACATACATATATATATATACAAATATACGCTGCAAATTCAATAGTAACCGTAGGCGATAAAAAAATGTATGCATATATATATATATGTGTGTGTGTGTATTTTGATGTAGATCCATATGCAGATGTAGATAGATCAACAGATAGCGAGATAGCTGGATGGATGGATGGATAGGATAGATAGATCGATAGATAAGAAAGAAAGAAAGAAAGAAAGAAAGATAGATAGATAGATAGAGAGAGAGAGAGACACAGACTGTATAAACATGGACACTTATTTTTCCACGGAGAGGATAATCAAGATCTAGCAAAAAAAGCCGTCCTTTCCCTGCACCACAGCCGTCCATGCGATTCCATCTGCCGGCTCCTGGTTCAACAAAAATCCACAGCCGTCTCCAGCCCATCGCAATGAACGACAAAATATCCCATGGTTATAAGAAAATCCATCTTCACCTATATATCAATATAATATATATATATATATCCCACCCCATATAAATCAACTAGCCTCCGGTAAACTAATATAGCGAACTGCAAAATCCCCATTTTCAAGAGGTAAATCAAGGAACTCAATAGCCATTTTCAATGTCGCAAACTGTGAGTCATTACCAGATGGCAGCATCATCTTAAATCCCATTAAACCACCATTAAATCATAATTAAATCACCAAATCACCATGAAGTCCCCATGAAACACCATCATAAATCATCCCAAAAATCACCAGAAATGATAAATGAATATAAATGGGTGGTATAAACCATCAAAAATCGGATGGTTTATGGCATTGTTTTACCCACATCTCCCATGGTTCGCCGGGATTTCCCTGCTGCTCTGCTAAAAAGAAACACCACGGCCGAGGGGCCGTACACATCAAGCCCAGCGCTGTTGGCCACGGCAACCAGGCCGCCAGGGCGGTGAGGCTGCGCACCTGCCCGGGGGCCAGGGAGATGGAGGTCAAAAGAGGATTGGAATGGATTTTTCGGGGGATTTTTGCGGAGATTTTGGGGGGGATCTTAATGGAATTCAGTGAGGTTTAATGGGATTTCAACGGGACTTTCATGGGACTTTGATGGGATTTACAAATGTTGACGGGATTTTAGATGGGTTGACATTAGTGAAAATCAGCCGAAAGATGGTTTTATGGCATGATATACCATGATATACCCGAATCATATATGTCGTGCTATCAGTTATAATTGACTTGCTGACTGGGAGGCACCCCCAACTAGTAATTTCACTCCCGAAACTTTGTGTTGAGGAAAACATCTGCCGGCAAAAGCTCATGACAGAATCTCACAAGATCGCGAGGACCTTGTACAGGGTGGAGCCCCCATACGAACTGGTCGCATTTTTTGTTTATGGTGCACGTATGTGAGATCCTTGTTGATCCGTCTTCATGGAGTAACCCATTTGTTCGCAAACTGTCCTTGGATTGTTTGTAGATTTCCATCGCTATCTCATTATCAATTAGTAAGCAGCCAATTGTCCATTGTCCAATTATGATCAACTAATAATTTCTAGTACATCCATTGTCCAATTATTATCAACAGCATTAACTAATAATATCCATTAATTGATAATATCCCACAGCCAAAACTAATCATACTATAACTATAAATAGAATTGAATTGAATAGATGATTAATTAAGCTATAGATGATTAACTATAACTATAATAGATTAACTATTGTTCTGTGCCAATTGAATAGATGATTCTTCACCCCACCCCGCCCCTGCCTCCACCTTTGCCGCTCCCTGCCGTGCCCCCAGCACAGCCATCGCCACACGCCAAGTCGATGGTGACAAGGCGCGGGAAAGGCTGTTGATGCTGGTGCTGTCGCTGCGCACCTGCATCTGAAAGTGGCTGAGGGTTCCCTATGCATACAGGATCCCAAGATAGCTAAGTTGCCTTGTAGGTGGCTTAACTATGGTTTATGGTAGATATAACTATAGTTAATAGGGGTTATAGTGGTTTATGAACCAACTTAAAACTGGGGGGCCCCATCATGTACTCCAAGGCTCGCAATTCTCATGGGGAACTCATTGTTTTTGCCAGGGCTTCCGGGCTTCTCAGAGGATTTGCCCCACACTGCCCGCATCTTCGCGCAGGCAAGGGGGACTCATGAGAACATGATTCACAACATCCTCAAATCGCCATTCCAACCTTTTGTGCGTCCTGGACCTATAATTACCCTCCAGCACACCTGTGAGATATGAAAAACCAAAGGAAAATCCCTTTCAGAAAAATGATCTACAAATGGCAATTTCTCCATCCTTTGGGGCTGCCCGTGTCTTTTTTTTTGCCGATAGCTGATGCTACTTGGAGGATCATTTTCAGCGCTTCAAAAGCGTAAGTCCCCTTTCATTGGGCTTATTCCATTTACAAATGAGGTAGTTATAACGTTGGTTCCTAACCTGTTACGAGCCGTACCCTCTGGTAAACGTACAAACAACTATGGAAAATCACCATGTTTAATGGGTAAATCAACGAACTAAATGGCCATTTTCAATGTCGCAAACTCTTAAATTTCCAGAGGGTATCTACCATCGTTTTCTCACTGGCAAGACCTCGGATGACACCATCCTGCACCTGGCGCAGCAGCATGCATCTGAGCAGCTGCAGTGCTTGCGGCCAAGCCTGCTCAAAAGTGCAGGCTTAATTGAGGCCATGGCCCATGGCACCACCCAGTCCTGGTTCACCTAGGTGAATGGCCATGGAATTTCATGGGAAACGGAAACATGACTCATTTCAAAGTTCGGTAGATGTTTTTGGTGGGAAAAGCCAGCTCTAAGGATGCCATCATTGAAGTTGTCCACCTGAAACTGTGACGGGGTTTTGGCGCCTCGTCACAGCCAGCGATGGCGCAGTTCAAATGCCATACCTCAAAGTAGAGAGGCAAGCTCAATGAATTTTATTATCTTTGGACATGTAATTAATGTATAGGCCCGATGTTATGGAAGTTTCAACTCTTGCAGACTTTTCGTACCCAACATCAGAACCACAACACACATCCTTTCCAACGCAAGACAAAGCCTCCCACGTTCGTCTCCAACGCGGCTTCTCTCATCATCTGCAGCAAGCGAAGCTGCTTCTGCAGAGTGAGGCGCGACCTCGTGGATCTGGTGCACTGGAGGATCATATCATGAAAATGGGGGGAAGCAAAGTGGGGTCTTGTGAAAATTGGTAAAGAACTGCCAGGATCTGCCAGGTGTGGCAGGGAAGCTTAAAATATTGTTGGACATTGCAGCTGAAAAAAAAATGGCGCAGCATGTGTCTGAGTGGTTCAATGGCAAGGTGGGGCGGCAAACAGCTGAAAAGGCAACGTTAAAGTAGGCTTTGCAGCGTGTGTGTCACATGGTGATTTTGGTGTTGAAAATGGCGCCACCTACTGACCTCGAATATCCTCCAGTTTACCTGAACTGGGACACCTACTGACTCCATCGGAAAACCGCCAGGTCACAGGAAATACGTGGCAAAGCGTGGCTGCGCACGCCATGCCTCGCACCACTCAGGCAGCTCCGCGGCGCCGTCGGAAAGGAGCGAGTGGAGCTGCTGCAAGCGTCGCGCGGGAGGGGTCCAGCTGACCATGCCATGGCAGCGAAACAGCCGTGAAATGGGAGATTTCCACCATGAAAAGTGGTGAAACATGGTGAAGATATTGTGCGAAGAGTTGATGAATGAAACAGTTCGTCAACAATCAGTATCAATTGTTGATTAGTTGATTTCAATGTTACATTTGTATACATTTGTTACATCAGTTAATGATTCAACATGGTTAAACGTAAGGACAGGGGATGGATACCCGTCATGAAAGGTGGATTGTCTCTGCTAAGACAGACAGGTCCCCGTTTCATCGAAGTTGCTCATTGCTCCAATGTTTTTGGATATGCGTGGGCATGTGTACATCTATATCTATCAAATGTATTCTTTATCAAATGTATCTTTATATGTATCTACATGTCTATATAATCCATATATTGAATAATACATATATATATATATACATATAATATATATATATGTGCACACAAAGTAAGCACCTGGTCACTGTATTTCTACCTGTGCAGTATATCATACCCCCAGCCGCGGCAAGCGCGCTCCGAGTTCACCTCCCAAAACGTGGCCAGTGACGTGACGTGACTGGTTGGTGGAGGGGAATCAGAGCACAAGTGGGCCCTGACCCCCTGATTCTATGTAGTATATACATAATTATATATATACATATGATTATATATATATATAGATATATCATCCATGTATCTATTCATCCATCCAAAACAGCTATACTGGTTGGTGGTATACCTACCCCCCTGAAAAATATGAGTCAGTTGGGATGATGACATTCCGAACTGAATGGAAAAATAAAAGTAATGTTCCAAAACCACCAATCAGTTCAATGTTTTAAGTTGAAAAAAAAACCAGTGTGCTGCTGAAATTGGAGGGGTCAACTTCTCCATGTTTTTGTTGGGCAAAAAATGGTTAGTGACCTAATCATCCCACCACAAAGGACCCCCCATTGCCGCGCAGAGTTTCAAGCTCTGCGCTGGACTCTGGGAAGCTCCCTTGGAGCTGGAGTGGAGGGTTTGTCTGTCGATTGGTGACCCTCTGGTAATTTAACATAGCTATTGAAAATGGCCATAGAAATAGTGAGTTTTCCCATTAATAGCATGGTGATTTTCCATAGTTATGTTAAATTATCAACATCTATTCCCCATGGATCATTAAATGTCCCCATTTTTCACATCACCCAACCATGAATGGTATATGGTCTACTAGATGGCTACTTTTTCAGGTGATGTCCTTTATATTCCCAAAATGGGACAGGCAAACCAACCCCTGATGTTTATTTCTCTAAAATCGTTGATTTACCTATCAAAAATGGTGCTTCGTTGCTTCGTTGCTTCGTTGCTTCATCAATTTCTGTAGATCCCACACGGTGGACCAACGGGTAATGGGAACATCAAAAATCAATGGATTCTGTGGGAAAATCTTCGCCGGAAACCATCGCGCTGCAAGCGTTCTAACAAAAAAAAATGTGGTTTGCTGTAAACTGGTTAAGAATAGTTATAAACCATAGTTAAAAACCATTAAGCCATTAACTGTTTTCTATAAACGTCTCCCTTCATCCAATTCTGGGAATGATCTCCATGGTTTCTGCGGCGCGTGTTTAACATCAACTGGGCATTTGTATAGCCATTATTAACCACTAATAGCCTTCATCAACCAGTATGATTAACCATTATTAACCAATATTCACAAGTATTAACCGTTATTAACCAATATTCAGAAGTATTAACCATTATTAACCAATATTCACAAGTATTAACCATTATTAACCAATATTCACAAGTATTAACCATTATTAACCAATATTCACAAGTATTAACCATTATTAACCAATACCAATATTCACAAGTATTAACCATTTTTGACCATTATTCACAAGTATTAACCGTTATTAACCAATATTCACAAGTATTAACCATTATTAACCATTATGAACCATTCATCATCATTTATAACCATCATTTATAGCCACTGGGAAAGGAAGAACCGTTGCACCTGGGCTACCCCACCAGCAGAAAACGTCGCCATGATGGAAGCCGAAAATGATGGCCGAATTCGCCGAATGACTTGGATTTATGTCATCGGATTTCATGGTTTCATGGGATCGGGATGGATCGGGATTTGGGGTGCGAAAACTTTTTGGCAAATGGGTTTGTCTGAAAATAGGGTATATTCCCAATTATAGCCATTTAATAGGGATAATGATCATTAACCATTGGGTTTAGGGGTACACTATTTTCAGACAAACCCAAATGACTTGGAGGGATCCGGGAGGCTTGCAGATTCTAGAGGCTTGTCTTTTCCAGCGCCAAGACATTTGAGATGGTCTCTACCTTGAGGATTCCCAGGTGTGTGAAACTTGGGCATTAACCATCATTAACCCCTAAAAAATGACCATGTTTTAATGGGGGGCATGATAAACCAACCAGTGTTAATCATATACCATGATGGAGTACCACCTTTATAATAATGCGTCTATAGTAATCAAAAAAAAAGGTGCCGGATTACATAATAAACAATCCCCCAAATCACCATGTTTATAGGTGGTATGGTTACCATTCCCATATGGATGGTTTATGGCACCGTGTTTCCAACATTATATGGATGATGGTAGACAATGATAGACATATCTATATACTTAATGGACATTATGTTTTAGATACTCAATGGTTTTTCATCAATCCATATCCATATAAATCATGAATCCATATGATTATTTAATATGGATATGGATTCATTATTTATATGGTATACTTAATGGACCAATCTGTTTAAGATCCTCCCTGTATCATCATCTGTGGTGAACTCTTCTGGCCGCGCTTGGTCCGCTTGGTCCGCTTGGTCCGCTTGGCGAGGTGCTGGAACAATGACTCCAATGATCCCATCCCCCCGACACGAGGTTTGAATGGGATACATACACATACCATGTATATACATAATATATATATATACATGTGTGTGTGTGGCTGGCAAGCACATGTGATCTCAAAACCCAAATGTCCGGTAGGAATGACTTTTGAGGCCATATGCCTTCATGTTTCATCCAACAAACATATCAAAAAATATCTATGTTGACACTTGGGCAAAGAAAAACACTGGGATGCACCCTTGCCAGCTATATTGGCATATATGCATATATATATATGTATGTATATATAATGTGCAGCCCGATTGCTTCTCCAGCAAGCATCTCACCAGCAAGGGGAACAGGTCCGCTAAAAATTGTCCAAAAAACCAGTCTTATGGCTAAAAATGATGCAAGACATTAGTTTTGAGATGCTTGTACATGGCAAATCTTAGATACCCTGCAACAATTGGATTCGGAGCTGGTTATACAGGTTCATGTACTTCCATTTTATAGGAAAAACAGTTGGTACTGAAATAGCATAGGCACAAGTTAGTACTAAAGTAGCTTATGGAAAAATAGTTCGTATTAAAGTGTTTAGTACAAACTATAATGTGGCTGGCAAACTCTGATTAGCTCAGGATATTTGAAATATATCAAAATAGTTGACATATATATATATATATAGCTCATATATATATATAACACCCATATAAGCCATATAAGCCATATATAAATCGCTTATACATCGTTTATACTATGTTAAGCACTTACAACTTGGATTCATCCCCGGTCCCTTCAGTCGGCCTCTTCCTTCATCGCCTCTTGCGCCACCGGGGAAATGGGCTCATCAACCTGAGGCCAAACATTTCCCCTGGAAAGCAGTAAGAAATGGCACATTTAGTATTGGTTTATTGGTTAATATTGGTTAAAATACATTTATATTGAAGAATCAATATGATAGGCACATTTTTATGCATGTAGAAACCCCCCAAAAGTTGGAACCCTGGATATGGTATGAAGATATATGAAGTTTCCCTCCGGTAAACATACAAAAAAACATGGAAAGATCCACCATGTTTGATGGGTAAATCCATTATTTCGACTGAGCCATTTTCAATAGCAAACTGTTAGTTTACCAGAGGGTATATGAAATTATGGCGGAAGCATCATTTAAAACTCCTTACTAACATCCTGGATGGCAACTTGTCTATCTTTCTGGGGGCTGGGGATATGATGGGGATATAAATAGGATATCATGCAATCATGCTGGTAGAAAATTTCCAACCAAGAATATGGTTTTCCGCAGTTATGGTGGGACCCCAATTTATTATCCAAGTGAGTTTGTCATTTTTCATGGGGAAACCACTGGTTCTGGTTGTTCCGTTGTTCCCCTATTTTTAGAAAACCCACAAGAAAAACACCCCTGAAATCTAACATGGGGCCATCCAGGAATGGGTTTTTTTTTGAAGATTTTCACTTGAACCAATTCCAGATTGGATGGGTGAAGACCTATACCTTTTTGAATGATGAGACGAATATAGATGAAAAAGTGCATAGTGAATAGTGCAAACCAAAATAAACCAAAGCACAAATCAAATTTCAATGCCAATAGTTCATGATGGATCAGGATGAGGAGGACGAGGAGGGGGAGGAGGACCACACGTCTGACTTGACTTGGCCTGTGGTCGCGCTACCTTTCGTACTCCGAGGTAGGACATCGACCATCAGAAATAGTCCAACTCATATCACTCATGAGGTCTCTGAAACTATATATATATTCATATATAGCGCTTTGCAACCAAAAAAAATGCAAAAAAAAATCTTTAGCTGCTTAGGCTCACCTCTTTCCATGTCTAGTAACCTCTAAAAATATGTTTAAAAAAATATCAGGTTTTTAATGGGACCTGAGTTTTCTCTCCTTTTGGGGGTGCTATATACCATAGTAGCAAACCCAGCGGAAATCCCCATCGTAGCTCCACATTTTCGCCGCCAATTCTGCACAGCCTCCCCTTCACAGGAAGAACCAATGAAGGTCTCTAGAAATGACCTGCCGTTCTGAGCATACGAAGAAACAATACGAAGAAAGAGCTGTCTTGAAGCCAAAATGGGTTGTCAATTTTTCGCAGTGTTCAAAATCCCTCTATCATTCCATGAAATACTGGTTGGCTTATAGAAATTCCCGGTTCTTGGATTATTATAATATATTATAATCCCCCATATAATCCCCTATCATCAACCAACCAACCAATGGAGGCCTCCAGCTGATGGTTGCTGATGTTGCTTGGTTATTCAACATAGCTACCGAAAATGGCCCATTGGTAGATGATTTATATTGATTTATGATGATTATTTACCTATAAATCAATATAAACATCATAAATCAATATGAACACCATCATGTACCCTCTAGTTGTTTGATTGAACCAGAGGGACATAACCATGATATTTACATCCCGGTAACTCTATCTGTTCCTATCACTCATTTTCTGGGTGGCCATCAGCCATCCAAAGCTGATGGAGATCGAGCGTTTTTTTCGCGTCCCATCTGAGCATCGCAGCGAAATTTGTGGATACCTATCCTTCGACCTTCGCTATGATGATAGGCACTATACATGTGTGTGCATGTATATTTACATATTGTATATATATATTTGTGTGTGTGTGATTATGTGTGCATACCTATCTACATATGTATATATATATATATGCTCCGGGTCCAAAAGCTGGATCTTTTGCAACATATGCTTTAAGAAAGAGCTGCTCTAAGTAACGCTATTAATTTTACATATATAGATATAGATATAGATATAGATATAGATATAGATATAGATATAGATATAGATATAGATAGACATTTGAAAAAGTCATGTGTTTTGCATTCTTGTTGCAAAGCAATACTACGTTTGCTTGGTAAGACATCCTAGACTTTTCAGGAAGAAACGCATGGGTTTGCAAGAATACTGCTGTCTTCAGGGAAGCTGCCTACCAGTAGTAGATGCTGGAGAGCGCATTGATTGGATTCACGATTAAGAGTCCAAAACCGCACGCCAAAACCAACGCCCACCACCCACCCTTAACCATCTGCTCATACAACCATTACATGATTCTATCTATATGACAATTCTCCCCAAGACCTCGATTCTTTACACGGTAAAAGAACTGCAAAATCTGAACTGCAAAGCCTCAGAACCGCATCACTTGGAACTTTGCAACTGCCTGGTCACCCTGGTCCCTTCTTTTTGGAGACCTGGCCCTGACACAACGACAAGCCCACCGACGTTTGCCGGTGCACACAGCGAGACCGGTTGCCCGATGAGAGCTTTGTGTTTCAATTTACTGCTTGGGGGCTTCAAAGCATCCAATTTGCTGAAGCATTTCATCATAATTCATCCAATCAAAGAAAATGCCAACTTAAAAAATGTCCATCACACCACCGGCCAACATGCCATAGGTACAGATCATCCTTGAAGGAAAAAAGGTCTCTGACTAAGAATTTTCACTGCCCACTATCAGTTGGGATCTCAAATGCTACTCTTTTAACTGCTGGACCCTGGCATCATGGGGATCAGATCGAGGTTGGAGAATATATGCGTTGCTCATCTTGGAGAATATCAAAAGCTGCTTTTTTGCAAGCTACCCTCCGGGAAATTCATGTCAAAGCCATGAAAAGCAATGCTTTTCCATTTGGAATATGATCTACAATCATGGTGGGTTTTCCCTATCAAAAAGCTACTTTCCTATGGCAAAAAATCATCCGAATTGGTCACAACTGGTTGGAACCCGGGCTTTGCCCATCGATCAGAAAACACCCCCAGTCATTGGTTTGCCTAGTGAGAAAGGCCGGAGATATTTGATGTTCTTAGATATTGTTGGCACATCTTGATATGCGAACACATTTATGAACGCACACCCTCTGGTAATCAAGCCTTTATATCCCTTCATTATCTTTACTTCCCTTTATTTCTCTCCTACTCAAATATCTCAAAACAAGGATTTTCCATTGTCATTTGGGTATTTTTTTTCAGCAGCTGATGCTGTTTTGATTTACCTCCGGGCCCATACCTCGGGTAACTCATAGGTCACACGACCCTGCTGAGATTCAACATCGTTTGAGTGAAAAAAAACTCATGTGCACCAATCAAGTTCGATTAAATTTGCTGGTTGCAACCCACATGTCCCACATCTTGGATGCTTCAATTCCATATTTTGTCATTCAAGTTAAATCACATTTGCTAAACGACTTTGATCCTGGCCTTCGACTGGCGTTTTCCCTCACCGGAGCGGGCTCGCGAGAGCGTCCTAAAAAAAACTGTGGTGCGACGTAGCTGGTTCCTTGCTTCACCGATGACTGGAAACAATGGTGTGTAAAAATGGTCCAAATTTCATCAAATTTCCAAATGTTGGTCATGAAAGATTCCCAGCAACAAGAAACGCTTGTTTGTTCCAATCAAACTGGGTCCCTTCCAAATCCATTGAGGGCCTGGAATGCTGGACTTGTAGCCCTTCCAAGTCCAAAACCTCATGGAACACAGCCATGGCCATCGCTTATCGATATCGACAGGATCCCAGATGCACCCTTTCCTTTCAAGAAAAGGAGCACCGGGGCCACCCACTTGACCTCGGCATCGGACATCAATGGGGATATGGACAGAACCAATGTGTGCGTCTGCAGCGCAGCAGTGCATATTCTATAGTTATCCTGCTTTATGTAATCTATTTACTCATGTATTCATAGATGTTCGTATTTATATATACACATATGTGAAATCATATGCATATATATATATATATTCGTGTTCATGTATGTATATGTAAATAGTCTACGTACATGCATATACATATCACCGAAAATAAAGGAGGAGGAGTTTGGGCAGAAGCTATGCCGGAAGTCAGTCCACAGCAGCTGCATATCACCGAAAATAAAAATTGGTTGTTTCTTAATTCCGTCACCTCAAACGAAAGCCTAGCGGAATGTATTGAACGATGGCTCTGCAGGTGCACCAAGGCAATCTCAATGAAATCCCTTCGTTTGTTGAACCCATGTTTGCCTCAAAAAAACTCGAGTTTTCACCAAGCGTTCATGGGTAAACCCCCACTTGATATGTAGATGACACATAGCATATCCCCAATTTTTGTGCAAATCCACATGGTTTCCTCATTCCCCATGTGAGTTTCTACCGCCTGTACCCCACCCGGCACTCACAGGCCGCCAAGTGGCTCAAATCACTGACATGTGGCGCTGTGAACGCCAACGCTCCACCTGATGGACCGTCGGACCGGGATGTCTTCCCACCTTGAAAAGGCTTATGATTTCCAGTGCCACCAGTTTTTAGAGATCCAGTGCCAAAAAAAAATATCATTTTATGTCTAAATCCCCATGATTCATTGGTTAAATCCGCGATTCTTCGTGGATTAAATCACAAACTTTTAACTTTTAACATGTGTTTCATTCCTAAATCCATCCAAAGCCTATGAAAATCACCATGTTCCACATAAATTTGACATAAATTGTCCATTTTTTCTGCCTAGACCATGGGACATCCCAAGAAAAACCCATCCGTCACCGAGACATCCAAGCGGCGAAGGAGACACTCTTGGATTGCTCCTCGTCTTCACCGAAGTCGCTTCCCGAGTCCTGCGACGTCAAAAAAGTTATAGCCTGGATGTGTAAAAATAAATAGCTATTAATAATGTATCAATCTATCTACCTATCTACCTATCTACCTATCTACCTACCTGTCTATCGATCTATCTATCTATCTCTCTATCTATCTATCTATCTATCTATCTATCTATATTTATATCTATATCTATATCTATATCTATATCTATTTTCTATATATTGTCATCTATTTTTCTATCTATCTATCTATCTATCTGTCTGTCTGTCTATCTATCTATCTATCTATCTATCTATCTATCTATATCTCTATCTATATCTATATCTATTTTCTATATATCTATCTATCTATCTATCTA
>Ga0126342_10006310_pt1 | contig 20985 bp, 20 predicted proteins | sample Cyp1metagenome_FD_92528 | JGI IMG/M metagenome (GOLD analysis project Ga0126342, IMG submission 92528) | Coral microbial communities from Lord Howe Island, Old Settlement Bay, Australia - Cyphastrea 1 metagenome | ecosystem: Host-associated > Invertebrates > Cnidaria > Coral ...
ACAGTTTCCATACAGTTTCCATACAGTTTCCATACAGTTTCCATACAGTTTCCATGCAGTTTCCATACAGTTTCCATACAGTTTCCATACAGTTTCCATACAGTTTCCATACAGTTTCCATACCATACAGTTTCCATACAGTTTCCATACAGTTTCCATACAGTTTCCATACAGTTTCCATGCAATTTCCATACAGTTTCCATAGCCGAAGTATGCATGATCTTGCTTTGTTGCATCAGACATTCAAAGGGCTGAAACCGCGCCCGACGAAGACTCTTCGGCCCATCGAGCTGATATGCAGGCTGTTCTCGTTCCTTGGAATCTGTTTCTGTGGGAGTTGCAACAAAAAAATATCTGCTGAAAAACGCTCACCCCAAAAAGGAGCTATGATTTAAGATTGATTGGTCGTTTTGGATGGGAAAATCCAGGGTTTAGGGATGTTTAGGGTTTAGGGAACTTCCATTTTGCGAGACACCGCTGTTGCTTTTCGCCTTGGGTCTCCGGGCTCTCGATCCTCTCGCACAAAGATCTGTCGTCCCTGTATAACCTGATCGTTCGACGTCTCGAAGTTGAACCAGCTCAGGAAATGAAGGCTGAACATGACAAGATTGTGATGATTTATGATATAAATTCATGATTCATTTATGAGTGTCTTTATTGTAGCAACATCATCCCTGCTTTTTTACGGCATCAGTGTCATACTGATCCCGTGATCAGCTTCAGTCAAGCTACCGTGCCAGTGAGATCTGAGATGGCTCTCTGCGCCTCGCAGATGCACGGAGATCCACTGCACCATGCCTAGATCGGTGATCATCGAGCTGCTGACAGCTGCAGGAGTGGCGAACTCTACAAGACCTTGGGTGACACGTTGAGTGACAGATGTTGAAAGATGTTGAAAGATGTTGAAAGGGTTGACTGTTCCAGGATTTTTTTGTTGTCTCGAAGCTGTTTCATCGTCAACTGCATAGACTCCTCTAACGCCCTAGTAGCAGGTTGCCAACACGGTAAATGTAGAAACAAAATGAGATGAAGGTTTGTGATTTGCTGAAGGTTGTGTTTTTCAATCATGGGCAGCTAGCAACATGTAGCAACTCAAGTATCATTATCAATAAGTATCCCATGATCGTCATGAATCATGAGATTTTTCTCATGGGCATCTCGAAAAAGCCCTCGAAACTAAGGAACCCAACCGCAACCCTTGGAGCCCAATGCCTGAGTTCTGGATAGTTCGTTGGTGCTTAGGGATGAACCTCTGGGTAACACTTCAGCAATGACAGTGACAATGCTTCACAAACTTGTTGGTTTTGGGATAGTTGGATGATAGTTGGGATAGTTACCCCTACTATAAGCATTATTCATCATTGTTCCATTGGGGTCGCAGTAAGGTCGTGAAGAAAGTTATCCACATCTATGGCAAATATGAATCTCATTGAGTTTGAGATTGAAATCCAGATATGTGGTTGTTTTATTCCACATGGCAATTTCCAATAGAAATGATTTCAAAACGATCATCGTCCACCTGCATTAAAATGGAGATTTCATGTTCCGCTTTTTCCGTTCTAAATCCCAGAATGATCAGAATGTGCCAACAGGAAAGCCACAGTTTGATAGATTTTAAGCGTATCTTTTGGAAGCTGAAGGAAATCATGGTCTGACATCAACATCATCAACATCATCAACATCATCAACATCAAGCACCTCCCATCGCAACTTCTCATCCCAGGGTCCCAGTGGCTGTGCCAGGCTCTTGCAGAATCTCACAGAAGAGCACGTCGCCAGCCTTCCGCATGTGATCTTTCAAATCCTGCCAAGATGTACTGTACGGCAAATTGCCCACCTCAGGGTGGATCAAAACATCGGTGAACGACAAAACGCTCTTGAAATATGACAAAACCTATCAAAACCTCCAAAAAAAAAAAGTCGCACCCTGCAACTTGAAAACCCAAACTCAGCTCTGAGTGTCACGCGAAGACTCGGGTGTTTCCAGATCCATTTCCCTGAACACTGGGCTCTGAGAACTGCTTTCAGTATACAAAAAAATCGGGAACACATGCTTTGGATGGTGCACAAAATTATAAGGCATGTGCGCTGCAACCCTGACGTTGCTCCGCGTCTGACTTCAGGTGGCTATATAGATAAAGTTGATGTTATTACCCTAATCAACATACTGTTCACAGGGGGTGGCGAATTTTGATCCCTTATGAAGATAAAAATGATGATTATGATGATGGTGATGATGATGATGATGATGATGAGGATGACGATGATGACGATGACGATGACGACGATTGTAAGTGTGGAGCAACGTCCGGGTTGGGGCGGACATGTGAAAACAGTGGAAACCCATGGTTTTCTCCACTTTTTCTTTGACTCTACATTATCTGGGCAGACTTTCCTGATGCCCACCCGGGACCTTTTCAATCTCTGCGAGCTCATCTAGGGGTACATCCTCAGGAGAATTTTCATCATGCACAGCATCTCCTCACATTTCATCACATTCGCATCCTTTCTCATGATATTCACACATATTTTCATGAGATATGATGATATTCTCATTCTGAATGATGATGATTTTTCTCCTTCACATTTCATGATATCCTATCAGAAAAATGGCCCATCATTCAGAAGATGCTCAAGTTCCCAAAAATCACCAGAAAATCACCAGATCCAAAAAACGCCAACGGGATGCGAGCCACAAAAAACTCACTTCGCCACGAGCGGCTGAGTTTCCGAACCAGTTTGGAGTCGTACTTTCGCACCATGGCGGAGCTGAGCTTCGTGTTTGGTTGACCAATGTCAGGAGCTCCATATTATAGGTTTATATTAATCGTTATAGATATCTTTAGATATATCTTTAGATATATCTTTACATATATATAAAGATAATTTTATACATATATATATATTCTTTGATTTTCATGGATTGTCATTGATTTTCTACGTGCTCTATTCAATTGGTCCCTTGATATGGCCCTTTTGCTTGCCGCTTGCCCCTGTGATGAAGCCCTGAAGACCATGTACATCCCAGAAAGTCCGGCAAGAAATTCCTTCACTTCACTTCACCTTAGACCTTAACTTAACTTCACCTTAACTTCTTCAAGGAAAGATAAGAAAAGAGACCTTCAGGAGATGCTTTACGTTCTGAGCAGAGAAGCGCGTTTCTTTTTTGGACCAGCTTCAACGGCAGAGTCGCAGATGCGACTACGGGCTGATGCTGCTCTGTCGAAGCCTGATCACAAAACTTGGAATGTCATAGAATGTCATGGAATATATCAAATGGGCCAACTTATTTTGAAAACAAGATTCAGCAGGTGGTGATATAGTCTGATACTTTGATACAGTCTGATATACTCACTGATATAGTCTGATATAGTTGCTGGTTGGTGGTTTCAACTCCTCTGAAAAATATGAAAGTCAGTTTGGATGATTATTCCCAATATATGGAAAGTCATAAAATTCATGTTCCAAACCACCAACCAGGTTGATGTTGATGGATGTTAATGGATGTTCATGGCATGTGTCTGTCCCCAGTGAAGCCCAGGCCGTCCTATGCCTTCGGAATGTCTTGCGTGTCGCGACCTCAGCGACGACACATGTTGCCACAAGCAACACAAGGGTGTTTATGGTTGAGAAATGCACTTAAAACGGACTTAAAATCTCTTAAACATACGTAGTTTAAAATCATCAAAACGATGAGTTCTACTCATGAACTTCCGGTCATCTTTTCCGCGCAAAACGCCACAGAATCTCACGAAATTTACCTAGCTTTGAGGCAGAAAAACCTTCAGGTGACACGTTGCGCAGCGATTTTCATTTCAGGCGCATCCAGTTTTGGAGAACGCTGAGAGTCCATCTTCTCGTGCCTACCTTTGAGACATTTTGAGACCTTTGAGTTGATGGTTTCAATTTTGGTTTCAGTGGTTTGGGACCTTTGTAAATTCTGAGATCTACATGACATATCATGAAATACTTAAATACTTCAAGCACAGCAACGGATTTTTCTTGGCTCAAGGGGTCTCAAATTCAAATCCCCAATATCTGCATGTGCGACGCGAAAAGACTTTTTGTCACTGGGCCGTCAGGGTTCATCCCATATAAATTCCTGCCGCACATGGACACATTAGTGACATCCAAAGGACCCATGGAAGAGTGGAGAAGCCCCAATGTTCCAAGCATGAAATCCAGGATGATTCGGACGCCAACATCCCTCTTCCGCATGAGAAACAAAGGCGTCCAAAGAGCTGCATCAAGACTAGGAAGCTTCTAGAAAGTATGATAAAGTGATTATAAAAAGTCCTATGGCACTAATTAAGACCCACTCGAATATTGAAATATATTGAAATATATTGACATGTTGGTTGTCTCGAATACGTCATTTCCCACCATGGAGCCATCCCAAAATGCCTCCACCAACCGCTCCTCCATTCCTCCGAAACTCCGTCGAGCTTCCTGTCGAGTTTCCTGTCGACGAAAAGGTGTGAAAAATCACCAATTCTGACCACCTTTCCAGAATTTTCCAGATCACCAGACCTAAGAATTGTGAATTTCTAGATGTCCGAATCTTTGATCTTCAATATCTTCAATAGCTAATCTTTCATGGTGATTTCACACCTTCCAAATTTTGAAGATGTCCTAATCTTTCCCATATAGGATCCATGGTGCTGCTATATTAATGGTGCTCCATGGATCCCATCAATATACCCCCTTTATGTTAGTATATATACCAGCACCATGGATCCGTCATGGATTACTAATAGATAATAATAGATGTATGTATATCAGATTCATAGACTATTATTATCTATATATATATATATTATCTATTATTTTGAAGATGTCCTAATCTTTGATGTCATTCCTTGGTTTTCCGCTGAGATTTTTTCGGATCCATTGATCAACCATGGGCGGAGCCTCGTCTCGAGACTCCTTGGGCGGCGGCAGCGGTGGCAGCGGTGGCAGCGGCTCTTCTGCGATGGATTCCTTCAGCAATGGCATCTCTGCACCGTCCAAGGTCTGTAGGAAGTCCTGTGGACCAATCATGGACCTATTTGTTGGAGGGATACCCTCTGGTTATGGCTGACATAACTATGGAAAATCACCACTTATAGTGAGTTTTCCCATGAAAAATGGGGATTTTCCATAGTTTATTGTGTGTTTACCAGAGGGTACCTCTAGAGTCATATGGTGATGATGTCTTCTTTTGGGATGAGTCTGGAACTGAGGGGAGGTCATTTTAAGCTCTTGATTGATTTGATTGTTTGTTTGATGCTAAATTAATGGAATTTCGGGTGAGTTCCAAAATGTTCCAAACATTACATGTTTGGTGTTTGGATGTGTGTTGGGTATGGATTAAAAAAAACATTGAACACCAACATACACCAACCATTGGGTATGGATGTTTCCACATTTTTTTCATGATTCACCAAATGGATCTCAGGCGGGTCCAGCACAACACCAGCGTCCTCCAGTGAAAATGCCGGGATGGAATCGAACCTCGCTTCAACTGTGTGTGTGTCACCTATGGTGAATATTGGTGAATTGCCGGTCAATGCCTAAGCTGCTAAGTGTGGGACTCTTTGAACATGGCCTGACATGTGGCTTTGTCCGAAAGTATGTTGATCAGGATCATGATAATAAACCAGAATCAGCCATCAGATTTTGGGCTGTTCAGAATGTTCATTATGAAATATTGTTCTTTCCCAACATGTTCAGACAAACTCATCTAAGAAAAAAACCGGGAAATTGCATCACTAGACGAGAAATTGCTGACGCACCTCGGGATCAACAACAGCTTTGTGTGCCTCGATCAGAAGGAGTCTGACAATGTTGAGACCATGAATCAGTAGGAAGATAACTGAGAATTCTGATAACTGGACAAAACAAAATGTTCATGGTTGGCATTACCATCATTAATCATCATTACCATAAAACTGAAGTGCCACGAGCTCTTTAGAATTCTTCAGATCATTTAGATCTTATGAGAAGTAATAATGTTTTACTTCCAAATACTGTCCAACATCTAATGGATGTGAAAATCCGTTGGTAGTTTTCAGATCCCATGGATGTTTCACTTATGGTCCCCAGTGTCCAACCACCAGTTTTCTGCGTCCCAAAGAATCACAAAACGGCTGCCTTGTGCGACCGGAGGGTACGGCACAACCTTGGCGGCCAGTTAGAAATTTCACACATGTTTGGCTGAGGTAATAATGGTATACAATAACGATTATTATCAATTATTAAGGGTTAATACGGGTTTATAATGATATGTACTTCTATAATTATATATGATATAATGTGAATATATATATATATATGTATATGTAATATATGGTGATAATGAGATACAATGATACCCAACACCTCTCAAATATCGTATCATGACACCAACTTGACATGACCCATGACGCCAACTTGGAAGTCCCTCAGAGTCTAACGAGCTTGGGGAGATCTTTTGATGGCCTGAGAGGAGCGCCGGAGGGAAAATCTACAGGAAATTCATGGCTTTGACCATCACATATGGAGCTTTCCTGCCAAAAAAAAACAACTTAAACCAATCGATTGTGGAAAACCGAACGGTATCATCTGAGCTGGTGGCTTCAAGCTATCCCAAAGATAGATGAATCAAAAAGGCATGGGATCCCTTCAGGATGTTCTAGTGGGCTCACCCAATATCTTTATAAAATCTTTCTTGAACCATCGCTGGACATCTATGGTATAACTTCCTATTTTATGCTGTCCCCCCATGGGCCTTAACACATGACACCACTATGACACAACTCTTCGCATCCCCCGTTAAAACAGTACCCCCAATATGGGCTCCCAACATGAATACAAGACTGTACTCTAGACTAATAGATAACGAACACAACACCAGAAACTCTGGGTCATTTTAGAGGAAGGGATTGTTTTTGTCAAAAAAACTGGTTTCATCCCATTCTGGGTCCTTTTATGCACCAGTTTCCACAGTTTCCACCCTTGAGGCTCCCCCACTCATGGACAGATGATCAAAGGCCCGAAAACATGCTCGATCAAAGGCACTCTCCTGGATTCATCAAAAATTCTTGTTCTTCATCCACGAACCAATCCCCACCTGTCCAATGAACAAATCATCTGGGTAAATTATAATATTTCACTAACCTGAATTAAGGCCATTTTGGGATGATTTCCCTTACTAACCATGATTCCAGTGAGGTCGTAGTGAGGTCGTTATAATTTACCCAGAATCATGGTTTTCCCCAAGAACCTGCAGATAAAACCAGCATTTGGACGACATTCATCGGCTCCACTAGGCCTGCAGCTGTTTCTTCCGCAGAGACTTCAGGACTTCTTCCTCCACTGGGGCGACATTGGATCAGGAGACCAGCCCTCATGGGAAGCTGAGTGGAAACCACTGGTGCTACATGTGAAGATCACAGCAAGATCCAGAAAGTCCATGACAATCCATGAACATTTCCAATGGATTTATGGCTGATGATTGTATTTATGGCTATAAATAATCGGCTATAATCTCCATCTTCCAAGCCCTTTTCCAGCCCAGCGTCATGTCGAGTGTTCCCCCTCCTGGCTCAGAAAAATGGCGGCCAGGAACTCTGCCCAGCTGATACTCCCAGAGGCATCTGCATCGATGGCTCCCATGACCACATACACGGCCTCGGTGGATGCGGCGGTGACGTGTGATCCTGCTGGATCCGTCCGGTGGGTCCGTCCGGTGATCCGTCCTGCTGGTCCCAAGGGAAACGTTGGAAAGATATGATAGGTCTCCAATATAAGATATCTATATCTCTATATATATTATTATATGTATATATACATGATACATTTATGAAAGTAAGTTCTCTCAAGGAATCCTGATAGCAGAAATGGCCCAAATCAATGATCATCAATGATCAGATCTATTGCATCTATGGTAACTTGAAACTTTGACCAATGTCATGACCCCAAAACGGATCCGTTTTTGGTACACCACCCGGCAACCTTTTCAGCACGTGTCCAACCCGGCTGGGCTCCCCATGGCTCCCCGACTTTCATGACCTGCAACAGCAACTGCTGCTCCGGTGCTGGGCTCTGGAGGCTCCCCAGCCTGGATTTTGGCACCAATGGCACCATCAATTTCCCATGGCACATCATGGCACCACTGGCACCATCATAGGAATTTCTTAGTATTTTTCCAAACTCCGATCTCGAAAAAATCAAGTCTTAAGACATTGGTGAAGACACGGGGATATGTCTAGTCAGACTCTAGTCTCAACAAACAGAAATATATGTTCCAAAGCATTGACCATGACCAAACAGAAGTATCAGCAATCAACAAATCCAATTTCCCATACCCAACTCTTCCATCCTCCAATACCGAACATATCCAGCCTCTGAAGCGCAATCGCCATGGCTTTCTGAGTCAGAGGTCCACGACATTGCGCCTGAAGCGACCCATTGGTTTGAAGAAGTTGACATCTGGATCTAACAGGTTGAAGGTTTCAAGGAATTTATGAAGCACTTACTTTTCATATGTTTTAATATTTTTTCATATTTTTCCATATTTTTTCATATCTTTTCATATCTTTTCATATCTTTTGATATGAGCTGCGAACCATATTTGTTACATAACGCAATTGACGGGGTGTTCCTACCTCGTTCTCCAGTCCCGTAACGTTTTTGCCTGCCTCGTTCTCGGGGTGTTCCTACCTCGTTTTACAACTAAATATGATGTTTTTGACAAACCGGGGTACGCCCGAATACTACTTTCCATATACGCAAATAAGAGCCGTCCAAAGCCTCCACCCCAAATCCAGCCTCCAAGGCCCGGAAGAGACACGGGAAAGGGTAGCAATCCTCGTCCTCACCGATCTGACGCTGGGAAAAATGTGGGAAAAAACGCCAAAAATGTGGAAATCATGGTTTTTTATTGGGTTTCTCTGAAAACCATGGAGTTTCCCTGCAGGGAAACCCTGCAGTTTAATGGCCACATGAGATTTTTCATGGGCATTTAAGCAATTTTCAGACATACCTATTTCAAGATGTCAAGATATGTTAATCCCCATGGCATTCCACGGCATTTCACGGGCCTCTGCTTGCCTAGCCACTGCCAAAAGGAAGAGTCGTCGAAGAGACGTTGCTTCCATTATGACGTTCAGGTCGCTGATGAACCTACAAACAGCTCACCACTTAGAAACCAAAAATGTCATTCAAAAGACCTCGCAGAACAAAATGACCCAGCTATATGTACATCTTTATATATGTACATTACGTGATCCATAAATGACCAAATTTTGGCAACTATTCCGCATTTGGCCGCCTGGGAATCATAAAAGTTGCTGCTTCAGCGAGGTCATCACGGGCAGCAATCTCCTGAGTGGTCGGCTAAACCCAGGATTTTCTTCAGGGGGGATATGAATCGAAAAATATGTCTATAAAAACTTGTAAAAAATGTCTGGTGTCAAGCTGGTCCAAGGGGTGCCAAAATTGATCCAGAGCTACATATTATATATATAGACATATGTAAACATATATCGTACGTATATATATATATACATGTATGTATGTATGTATGTATGTAGGTAGGTAGGTAGGTAGGTAGGTATGTATGTATGTATGTATGTAGACATATGTGAACATATATCGCGTATGTATATCTAATGTATTCTACATGTATATATATATATATTAACTTGGACGTCCATTCTGAGAACCCCGACAAGCCACGGGTGTCTGGCGATGGCCGCAGCACTGGGCCGCTTCTCCGGTTTCAGTCTCAGAAGTTCTTTGAGCCTCGGCCGCAACGGGAGGTTTCCGTTTGGTCATGGAGGTACCTCCAGCGGCACCTCCATGACTTGGAAAACCTCCTGTTGGGTCGGGAATGGCACCCAAAGGTCCTGGTTAGGTTGATGATCGGCACAAGGCCAATTGCAATAGTTCAAGACTATTGGCCAATCGTTGCCAAACAGCAATCGGAACATCACTTTATAGGTCAGCAAACTTTTTGGATGCTCAAAGCGGCTGTTCATCTAAAATCTTGCCATGTGGGTAAAATAGTGTACCCCATTTTCCCAATGGTTTTGCTGATCATTATCCCTACTAAATGGCTATTTCATTGGGGGTATACCCCATTTTCAGACATACCCATGTTTGCTTTCAGATTTCTCAAGATTTCTCAGCACTTTACAAGTCAATGGCCAAAGTAGAGAGGCCATATCCGCCCCACCATATCTCGGCCTGGCTGCGTAAAATCATGACGTCTCTGTATGGCGCATGTACTTAGAATATACCCTCTGGTTATGACATTCACAGTTTGCCATGGAAAATCACCATGTTTAATAGGTAAACCATCTATAAATGGGATCCATGTATGGTATCTATAGGTATCTATATCCCATGACGGATCCATGGTGCTGGTATATATGCTAACATAAAGGGGGTATGTTGATGGGATCCATGTTACCATATATAGCAGCACCATGGATCCTATGGGATATAAAATACATAACCCCCATGTCATGTATTTGCCCATAGCACAAAAAAAACAGAATACTCTCCAGGACATTTCTCACTTCTATGGTTGTTTATAAGATTGACTAACACGACACACACACGTCACATCATATCCAGTTTATGATTTCCATCATTGCGGATCATCCCAAATCTTGCGAACTCAACAGTTACATCTGAAACCACTAACCAAAAATTATTCTCATGTTATATCATGTTATATCCACATCATGATATTATCATGTTGTATCCACATCTACATTCTTTACAGATTCTCACCAATGATATCCCAACTTTCTGACCCACTCAGCCATTGCGAGGGCAAGACATCACGGCATCATCCCCACCTCTGCCAGTGCTGAAGTCTTTGCGTCAAAGCTGGCTACCTGATGAAATGGATGGATAGGACTTGTTTCTAAGTTGCCGGATTTTGAACCCAACTTAGTGAATTCTATGGTTGATTGGGGGGATATACAATGATATAACATGATATAACACAATATACCCTCTGGTAAACTAACGGAACTATGGACAATCACCATTTTTAATGGGTAAATCCACTATAAATGGCAATTTTCAATAGCTATGTTAGTTTACCAGAGGGTAACATGATATAACATGATATAACGAAGTAATTTCATGGGCTGAAACTAAACCTGTTGCATAACGACGGTGAAATCCTCGGCCTGTGTGAGCGTCCCACTCACTGGTAGAAGCCTCACGGCTTTGGTAGGCCGATGTACCTGTAACAATACCTGTAATTGTTTACAACATATGTACATGTATAATATATATTTATAATACTATATATATATAATACTATATATATAATACTATATATATAATACTATGTATATAATACTATATATATAATACTATATACTATATATAATACTATATACTATATATATAATACTATATATATAATACTATATATATAATTATGTAATGCCAAGTTAGGATTAATAATCCCCGCGGTATTAATCAACCCCCTCTGCCCAATTTTTTTAATGTAATTTAACAAAGGGTGGTCCCCCAGGATTAATAAAGCGTTTGGCTGGGACATGATTAATCAACCCCCTGTGCTGAAATCCATTCTTTTATCCAACACTTTTATTTCCAATTCTATTTATTTCCAATTGTTTTTTACATTTTTTTGTTATCATCATTGTTATACTTAAGGTTTAAGTTGATCATTGAAAATTTCAAAAAACAACTATTCCCCAAATGATCGATTTCTAATTAAAATATTGATAAAAATCATCAATTTGGATAGCTCCCAAAGGGTACCCCCCATGAGCCCATGTCCCCCATTAATAATAACCACGATTTGCCCCTGATTAATCAACCACCTTTCTGATCCATGAGATTTTAACAAATCCAATGGAATTCTATTAAGATCTAATTGACGGAAGCCATATCCAAAGTTTTATGGTTCAGAGTTGCTTATTATTAAGGGGGATCAAGAAAATGACCTACAAGGTAGAGTTCTGACCTTCTGGGGGGGGGGCGGTTGATTAATCCGATGTTGGCATTATATAGCAGCTATAGCGGTCATCATGCAGTTGGGACTTGTTGGTTTCACTAAAGTGTAGCCGCTATGTGAAACAGAAACTCCTCAACAGCACCTGCCAGTGAGCATGGCGTGAAGGCAAACACCGAGCGCCCAAATGTCCTTGCCAAATCGTGTCTCTGGGTTGTTGCAGCCCATGTCATGCCAAAAATAAATGTCCCAAGCACAATGGGCAGCCCATAACATCCATAACTTTAGAACACACGAAATCATGTCCATACTGCCCCAAAATCCCAAAATCCCATTTGGCTGTCCGCGCGGTCAGCCAAATGTGCAGCTACATCACCTCATGAACAGAAGTGGATGCGTTCATTTTTGAGGCAGCTGCCATTGATTTCACATTGATTTCCGCATGGCATTGAGGCCACAACTCTCATCTTGAACTTCTGGAGCCTGGGCCGGAAGATCCGGAAGCTGGAGCGAGCACCAAACCAACAACTTTATCACAGGACTGTACCTGGATGTACCCTCTGGTTATTTAACATAGCCATGGAAAAACCCTTATAAATGGAGGTTTTAATAGGTAAACCATCTATTTCTATGGGCCATTTTCCATGGCTATGTTAGTCATAACCAGAGGGTATCTGGTGAAACTGGTGAAACAACTCGCACTCACTAAAAGTGGCCAGCGGCAACGTAGCGATTCGTCCCTGCTCCTCCTGGAATCGAGATCTCTTGGACCTGCAAACACCACATTGGAGCACTGCATTTGGAGCACTGCCATGGGGAATGCCCATCGAATCTGGCCAAAGCAGGGGTAGGAGTCAATGGTGCTATCAATTATCCTTTTTTTGTGGACAATAAAACATATTCCAAACCACCAACCAGATTTTGACTGCTGGGAAAGGTGCTACTTCTGTTCAAATCATTGCAGAAACACTTCGTCAGAGTGACGTCCTGAAGTCACAATTCTACTTAGCCGCCAACGGTCAATCCGTTTGAGCCATGAAAAATACAAAAGATCTCATCCCATTATACATCTTATACCGGCTTGATAGATGTTGAATAGAATTCCCCATGAAAATCATGGAAAACTTCATAACTATCTCCAGTCAACAAGGTATAACTGTATATAACATTGTATAGCTGTATAACCACTATACCCAATCAACACGGGTTGGAAATGGCTCATTTTTCAAGCTGAGTCGCCACCATCAGACTGATCCCATCCGTCTCAAGGAGTCCAGTGGTAGCAATGGGCTTCAACGGCCAGGCATGCCCAAAATCCTGCAGGGGTTGGAGGATTTTCCAAAGGATGTGGGTCAACTGTAGGTCAACTGTAGGTCAACTGTAGGTCAACTGTAGGTCAACTGTAGGTCAGTTGACCCGACCAAAAAATGGTACCCGACAAAAAATCATTGGTTGATTCTGATGGTTATTCCTCCAAACATGGCTACCAAACATGGTTGTGACATGTTTTCACCCATCCCCATAAAGGTTTTGGTCATTCTTGGGTTACATGTTTTCCAGTTACATGTCTTTCCCGTTTTCTTTTGGAGATGAACATCTACAAATGCCAGCGGTTTCTTGATGCGAGCAGGACAGGATTGGATCTCTTCAGTCTAGCTGCAGAAGCTGCATATGATTCTTCATCATGTATTCATATTGCAAAAAAAACACAGGACGAGTGCAGAAAGAGCTCAACGAAATAAGTGAAAGGAAACTGAGTCCTAGTCTTGTCTCGATGTTCTGAATTGTCATATATTTTTCATCTGCTTTCCCTTCTCGAATAGAGAATTCTCAGCTCAGTTCATGCCCAGGTCGGTCCACCAGTTTCAGTTGAGCTTTTTCATCTTGACTGGAAAAAATGAAGTGTTCCTGTGCCACGCAGCTGAATCGATCGCATGGCAACCATGGAATCCATGGGATTCACTGCATGGCAGTCCAGCTTCAGGTCGCGATGAACCACCTCACAGCTGGTCAGGTCCCGAAAATTCCATCTTACACTGCAAGTCTAAAAACGTCTTGGGATATTCATCTGTATCAACATCCAATCAACATCCAATGAATTCCAATCCAATCCTCCGATTCTATCGATTGTTTGCCAACAAACATTCGAACATTTGTAACGTTGATTGTCAAAATCTGTGCGTGTATGTACCTATTGTGCAAACAAAACAGATGCAAATAGTAGATCCATACAGGTTCATGATGGTCCATGGGTATACTTAAACATACAGTGTCAAGGGATCTACGTTTCAGGTTGATTCAGGTTGTACAATGTAAATAAGTTGCATGGGTCTATCTTTGCTACATGGAAAGTCCAAAAATCCCATCATATCACCATTCGAAGTGGGCTTCGCCTACTAAAATCATGCTGATTCGACAAACCATTCTATGGGGCTGCTACGGTATAGTGGGATATTCGTAACGAGAGAAAAACACCAAAAATCGATCCCTTCCCCCATTCATATCCCAATTCATACCCTCTGGTAAACTAACATAGCTATGGAAAATCACCATTTTTAATGGGAAAATCCACTATAAACTGCCATTTTCAATAGCTATGTTAAATTACCAGAGGGTATCTCCATTCATATCTGCAATTTCACCCATGATTTCATGGAGAAAACATGAGAAAACCCTATCCCAATCCTCGACTTTTGCCAGAGTTGAGGCTGGTGCCCGGTGACCGTGAAGATGAATCACTGCGCTCAGCATCTGCCAAAAGAGTCGAGCTGCCTGCGAGGGGGGATGCTGATTTTATGGGAGAATTTCAGGTCAGAATTCTGCGAGAATTATGTCAGAATTATATATAACTATGTCAATATATTGAGACCAACAATGTAAAGCAGCATCCTAAATTGTCATTGCAATTGGCTTTGGAGCAAACATCGGAATGACAACGGATGTATCAAATCTGCTGCATCCCAGAACTTCGAAGCACAAAAATCCGGGCCTCAAACTCCTGCAATGCGACGCTCGTGCCTTTGGAGGCTCAAAAGGCTCAGAGTAACAAACCTCCAAGACATCATAAGACATCTGAACTTCAGATCAAAAATTCGTGATGTAGAAAATCCAATCTTCGAAGCCCTAATTTTCGACATCACCCAATTGGGATTTTTTTCGAGTCGACAAATCATCGCGCCGGTCCGGTCGCTCCGCCGCTCCGCCTTGTTGATGTCGGTCGAACTCATACCGAGGAGACTTTTCTTCCCAGGGCACACTACGAGGACCTTGCTGGAAGCGAAATGTGAACCACAGAAAGTCGAGTAACAAAAACGAGTAGAACATCATCTGTCTGTGTTTTTTCATGGGAAATCTCATCTGTCTGTGTTTCTTGATGGAAAATCAAGAAGCCAAATAATCTCGTCGGTGGTTGACCTACCCCTCTGAAAAATATGAGTTCGTCAGATTGGATCATCATCCCAAGTATTGGGGAAAAAAATCAAAATGTTCCAAACCACCAACCAGTGATGTTTGACCTGTTTTAGATTGACCCAAATCCCCAAATCGCGGCACTGCAGCTGGTACTCTTCGGGTCCAAACTGATTTTGGACGGGCAAATCCGCTCCAGCAAACTGCCACCTTCCAGCTGTCTGAAACGGTTGAGATATGTTGAAAATGTCACCAAGAACAACAAAGAACCAGCTGGCTTGGGAATTCTATACTTTGAACTTTTCATCTGCAATGCCAACTGTTTTTCTTGGAGAATCTTTGGTTTGAAATGACCAAGTCTGCTGAAATGATCAGCGCCGCTCCTTTCAGAAGCTCCATAATGAGGCAAATATTCTCCTGGAATGTCAACTCCATACGCTAGGGATCTACTTTTCACCCAAGACTTTTAACTGAACTTGCCATTCCCATCTTCAAAATCTTCAAATGGCCCATATGAATTTAAAAAACAACATCAACATGAAATTTCATTGAATCGCTCATCTATTCCAATTTTCCTGAAATCTGCATCAGCAACTTCACCCAATGGGGGGTCAATCAATACATGTCAATACTGAAGGCCAAATCTGATCGTAAACCTCAGCTCCTCATCTTCAAAGACTTCATAGAGCTTCACCACATTGGGATGATCTAAACCTCTCTGTGAATTTTCACGCAGCAGCTCAACATGTTCCCAGCAAGAATACATGAGGGTCGGTTTGGTGTTAGGGTTCATTGATGTTGATTGTATTTCATGATCATATCATGATCTACCTATTGACCTATTGGTTGCAGAAAAAGGGGAAGCCTCTATTACCCTCCGGTGTCACCAGCTAGATGGTTTGCTGGAAAATCCATCGTTTAGCATCATTTAGCTATAGATCATTTTCCCGACGAACTAAAACTCGGGGATTTCCCGGCCACATTTGAAAAAACGACAGGGTGGATGCAGCTGATGTATGCTGATGTGCCAGTGCCATCCCGGAAAGACCGCTGGGAATCAGGCGAAGGAGCACCTCCACTTCACGGACCTGTGGTGAACAACAATGATTTGATCAGTTTGATCCAACAAAAATGGACGATTTACAACAAATCTGCAGCCAATTCATGGCCACTCGAATGGGGAAAATGATGATCAACGGGATGAAAACATCCAAAATCTTTCACGGTCAGGTGACTGGGAGAGACCGTTGAATGCGTAGCACAGGTCCCGTTTCACTCTGGGGGTCTGGGGACTGAGGCGTGGCTCGCAGGGCTCTTCGTTTTCAGAAGATGCGTTGAATGTTTCGTGGCGCAGCACTTTAGACGTGTCGCATTGCGTGCTGTACACTCCACACTCTACACTCAAAACTCCACACTTCACACTCTACACTTTACACTCCACCGTTCAACAGTCTACAGCGCACTGGTACGGTAACAGGGGAAAAATGTAGACTGTTCAAATAACTTGTTTCTCAAAAGTGTTCTACGTGACTGCATTCGGGTTCGTGGGCTGCATCTTGTTTTGGTGCAATGCCTTTGTAAGATCAATATTCAACATGCACCAAACAAATAATAATGCATCAGAATAATGGTGTATGATAGTGGTGTATCGCTATGATATCCAATATATTATAGTGGTGTATCATAATTATTATACCCACCAAAACAGATGGGACCCGTCCGGTTTCCTTTCCCATTTATTGGGGCCTCTTCTTTTCGTTTCTTGCTCCGCTCAATGATGGGGTTCTTGGGCAAATCATCATCCAAATCATCTTCAATCAAGAGCTGCCGCTTTGGCACCTCCGTCGAGCACTGCGCCAGGGAAAAAAAAGAGTCGCTTTGTGAACAAAAAAAACATGTGTGAATACGAAGATATCATTCATCTTCTATATCATTGAGGTATGACAGTACAACAATTGGTGCAAACATGTGCAAACCTCTGGAATAGATGCACATATGCAACGTACTGTCTGTACTAACGTTACGGCAAGACCCTATGGTTTGCCCAGAAGGTTAGAACGGTGTTCAAACAATATCCTTAGACATGCTCAAATACCTGCGGGCCTGCGTTTTGGTATTTCCCGGACGACAAACCCTAAACCCTGAAAACTCCGAATCCTATCAAGCAATCTCGGCATGTTCGACCACATCAACCGAATCCACCTTGCACTTCCGCTTCAAGGCTCTTAGCATCCTGGTTTGTTTGTGTCTGGCCAAGAGGACCTCCGCGTAAGAACCAAAGCCTCAGGCGGTCCATGTTCCCCATTCAGGTTCAAGGAGGTAAATCCGAACATCGCATATGAAGAGTATCAACAGATATTCAACAGATTAGTAGCATTCACTAAAAAAAACTAAAGATGTCTTTCTAGATATCTAAAGACATCACCAAGAAATCTCAACACTGTCGTTACTGTTCCACTCTGTTGGTGCCCAGCTGCCAATGGGTCGAGGCTTCAGCTCATAGGCCTGCGGGATTTTCAGAATGATTCGAAAAGAAACCGGACGTGTCCCGTATCCTTTTTTGGTGGGTATAATTATGATACACCACTATAATAATCTATAATATATATATAAATATGATATTATAGTGGTAGTCCACTATAATATATAGGATATTATAGATATTATAGTGATACACCACTGTATCATACACCATTATTATGATACATCATTTTTGTTTTGAAACCACTGGCTTCGCTTTCATTCCTGAATTTCATGAATATTCCTTCCCAATTCTTGCCGGCACCATTTCTCTGGGGATATCCTCATCTAAAAGCTCTGGGGGGAAGGGGATATCGACATTGATGTTTGTCCATCTGGATCATCGTCAGATGATTGAAGACTAGATTCACGGATGATGTTGGATGATATCATACCATATCACACCCAGTTTTTCACCCAACATCTGCCACCATCGAATGATCCGATCATCGTTGAACACTCACCCTGATCCGTTGAGCCTCAGAGGGATCTGGGGCTGCTTGATAGCTGATACTCGCCCCAACTCCTGAGGTCATAAAAAAAAACCAGTGGCATGGCATAGCATGATCTTGGTGTGTACGTTTGATTAGTGTAAAAAAAACATAATACATTGATTCATTACGATCATTACTGTGTTTTTTTCTGTATATCTCAAAGTCAGGGATTTTTTCATGATCGAATGAGATGGGCCAGTAAACCCTTCTGGTCACAGTACGGATCTCCTCCAGTCCCTCCACAGTGGCGAGAAACCAGGCCTCATGAAGCAGGGGACAGGAGTGAAACCGTCCAATGGATATCCAGCTATATCCAGCTCTATGGGTCACATCGGAATGGAATTTCTCAACATCAACATGGGTTTCTATCCTTTTCTATCCTTTTCTATCCTTTTCTATCCTTTTCTATCCTTTTCTATCCTCAAATTCCTTGGTTTTTGAATGGTCCTCATACACTTTATACCAAATCCACTGGCGAAAATATCATCTCCACTTTGAATGGCCATGACTTATAGGATTCGTCACAGATTCGTCACAGATTTCTGCAGGAAAACCTCCAGGGCTTACGATGGGCGGCCGCTGCAAGGGCTTTGGCCTGCCAGATCAGATGTATCCAGATGTCAGATATGAAGATAAACTTTGGCTTAAGGTGTTCTGGTTGGTGGTTAACCTACCCCTCTGAAAAATGATGGAGTGAAAGTCAGTTGGGATTATGAAATTCCCAATATATGGAAAAACAAAATTCATGTTCCAAACCACCAACCAGTTTTTGAAGTCTTTGAAGATCTCTGACTCTCTGACCATCAAAAAAGCTCTGAAACTGATTAGATCTGGAAACTCAGCGGTGAGAAGAGTTTCCACTGCAGTTTCGCCTAGAGCTTTGAGTCAAACCAAGGTCCAGCTTGGTCCAATCCTAAATCCGTCAGGTCTTTCCGCGAATTGCCACTGGAATTCACTGGAATTCCCTGGAATTCACTGAAGTTCCAGGGAATTCCATGGCTATTGAAGACTTCTGTACCAGATCTTTTCAGGAAGTTTCCATCAGTTTCAAATCCCTTGATCGACAGCAGCTGAGTTGATTGCTGCGAGGATATCTTCCTCTCTGCTTCCTCAAAGCATTTCAAAACTTGACTAAAGATATCATGGGAAATTGAGATACCCTCTGGTAATTTAACATAGCTATTGAAAATGGCCATTTATAGTGAATTTTCCCATAAAACATAGTGATTTTCCATAGCTATGTTAGTTTACCAGAGGGTACTGAACTTTACTAAACACTCGGTATCCCTTGACCTCAACTTGTTCCCTTCCGAATTGCGGCAATCAAATCCAAACTGAGGCAGGAACTTAGCTCGTAACCAATGCTGCAAGGGGCATCGCATCTTCCAACGCACTTTGGCGCTCGATCACAAAGTTCATCCCCCTGACAAAATATGACAAGTCCAAACAGGCAAAAGGCAAAAAAAAGCGCTCGAAATGGGTGAGATTTAACATCTTGACATTTTTGTGACGTTTTTCGTGTTCACTTTAGATTTTTATCCTGATGCATCCAACAATATCCGAGGGACCACCGAATATCTGGGGCCGTACTGCGAATAGGAACCTCAGTTGGGCAGTTGGGTCAAAAACCACATGACATGGCGATGGAGCTGCAGAGCAGAGATTTCTTCTGAGGTCCTGGCTTTCCTGGTGGTGGCAAATGGTTGAGCCCATGGTGCCATTTGAATTAAACGGCCACGGAAACTTTGGAGAGTTAGGGTCGGCTCCATGCTGTCTCCACTCCACTGAGCTCTTGTGGCTTGATTTTGGCGCCAGTGGGACTTGGACTTTGTTTCTTCCCTGTATCTTGATCGGCCATTCCTTACGTCTCAAAGTGGGTTAACATAAGTTTAACATATAGCAGCTATGGCTATGAATGGTTATGACTGTTTGTGGTACTCGAATGACCGTTGCAGGTTGCCTGTCAAAGTCTCAGGGCTTGAGCAAATCGCTCTGCGGCCAGTCCACCTATTAGTGAAGAAAACACATGGTCACGTGGTTTTTTCTTTCAGTCAACAAACATCAACAAAGACTTTCCGTGACGAAAGTCCCGAGTCGTTGCGAGTCGTTGCTACCATACCCATGACGGATCCATGGTGCTGCTATATATGGTAACATGGATCCCATATTTTACCATCAATATACCCCAAATGTTAGCATATTATATATTCAATGGATTGGTTTTTACCATTAAATATATTTAAATATGGGGTTTTCCTGTAAAAATTTCCCTAAACCAATCCATTGATAATTATATACCATACATGGATCCGCCATGGGATATGGACGGGCGAAGTTGCCAAGGTACGTCCCAGTAGGCCATCCACTGTTTCATGTCTTCCAAGGGCCTTGAAGGTATGAAGCTGTGACCTGAATGCACAAATGAACGAACCAACGAATGAATGAAATATTGACCTATAGGCTATACAATTTCTGTGTGTGTGCTCCGATGCAATCTTAATTATTGCACTCCTCTGTTTCATCTGAAAATTTGTCATAATATGAATAATTACATATAAACAATAGTATATGAATGTAACATTTATATATATATATATA
>Ga0126342_10006311_pt1 | contig 20984 bp, 19 predicted proteins | sample Cyp1metagenome_FD_92528 | JGI IMG/M metagenome (GOLD analysis project Ga0126342, IMG submission 92528) | Coral microbial communities from Lord Howe Island, Old Settlement Bay, Australia - Cyphastrea 1 metagenome | ecosystem: Host-associated > Invertebrates > Cnidaria > Coral ...
CATTATATATTATATTATATATTATATTATATATTATATTATATATTATATTAAATATTATATTATATTAAATATTATATTATATTAAATATTATATTATATTATATATTATATTATATTATATATTATATATTATATTATATTATATTATATTATATTATGATAGGAAAAATACATATAATCATATATATATAATTATATATATTAATCAACCAGTATTAAATATGTGTATAACCACCATTATTAACCACTATTGTAATTATTCGCCAGAATCCTTTAGTCCTTTGAGGTTCCCTTGGTCGCAACCAGAGGTGAAGCTGACTCCCTCACCTCTGTGATCTGCCGCACGCAAGCATGGAGTGGGGAGGCCTTGGCATCATGGTGAACACCAAAATAGCTGGGATATGCTGGGATTAATGGAGGTTCATGACCAGCAAATATGAAAGGTTTGATCCATATCCATACAATCTTTCTGTCGGCGAGTACAAGTCACCTATATTTTTGTTTGCTGCCCAAACCACCTTTGGTGCAAGCACGTGGCCGTTGGCCCTAGACCCTGCTGCGTGTATAAGATACATAAAGAAACAAGGGAAGCTATGGGCAGAAGGAAACAAAAAGAGTGCTACCACTGTACAATAAGAACTCTCACTTCGGGTTTAACTTCTGTTATTTCGAATCAATAATCAATAATCCCTTCTCTTTATTGTTACTAACCCCCCCCCGAATAATAAAAACTAAGGTCCATCTCCAACCCTGGGGTGTTCTTTATTAGGGTCCGGTCCGTCCGAAAATTTTGGCTTTTTATATTAGAGTTTTTAATTTAATATTAGGGGGAAGCTTCGAAATCTAATTTTTGGCAATATTTTAATTGGGTTATAAAAGGAAATTTAATTGATTTTGAAATCGAAACAAAATAGTTTTTTTATTAAGGGCTTAAATTTATTATTAGAGTCCGCTTCGAAATCCAATTTTTGGGAATATTTTAATTGCGTTATAAAAGGAAATTTAATTGATTTTGAAATCGAAAAAAAAAAAGAAAAAAGTTTTTTTTTTATTAAGGATTTACATTTATTATTGGGGTCCGCTTTGGTTCCCTAATAATAAATACCCCCTAATAATAAAAACTAGCTGAGGTGTTTATTATGGGGGGGTTAGTATTAGGGGGAGAGGATTAGTCAAACCGTCAAGTAGCATTGCCAGAAGGTCTCGCATTCAGAAAAAAATCAACTCACATGGAGAGGTTCACAACGAGATGTTCATACTGAGAGCTAGCATCTATGTAATTGCGATCTACTTTCGTCGATCAAACAGAGTAACCTATATTGACCTTAAGGCAAATGATCACTTTTGCAGTGTAACCCCCTAAATGAGAAGGGGTTGACGCTACAAGAGTAAGTATTCTTGGGATTCCAGTCAATGAGCCGTGACGAAGACCTGAACCATTTCAAGAGAGTTTTCCCCGTTTGTTTGCTCAAAAACTGTCTGGCCCTCGCTACATATGCACACTCCAAATTTTGGGGAACAAATTCTTGGTATCCTTTACTTTCCTTTGTATTGGTAGCATGACACCATCCAGTAAGCCACACCATTCTCTGCACAGACTGCATGGTTTCTGCCATAGCAGATGCTGCTAGGCTCCAGGCGCGCGCCTCCTGAAGTTGAACATCTAAAATCAAGCACTGAAGGATTTCCCATGGATTTCCCAATTTCAATCTCCAGGGAGAAACAAAAGCACTTGCTACTGTTGCTATCTGTTGCTACTGTTTATCAGGATGGGCTGACTGTTCATCCAACCCGCCTTTCCGAGCAAATGACGCTCCAACATGGGCCTCAGCTGTGTTCGGGATCATGGCGTGGAAAAATAAGGAGGCACAGAAATTTGGTCCTTCTCAGCCTCAAAACCATGGATTTTTGGATTTCAACCATTTTGAGCCATTTACAACATCCATTTGCCAGTAATCACCAGCAGTAAGACTAGGAGACAATTTTGGATCCCATTCCCAGCCCAATTTGATCTTAACCATGAGCTGGTATTGGTTTCGAACCCCAGGGGCCCAGGAGTCCATCACATCTTCCAAGCTACGCCAGCTCCAGGAGGGATCGGACCTTACTATCACGATGACTGGAATCCCCTCAGCAGGGATATGCTTTCCAGTTGTTGCACTTCGAAACATCAAGTGGATCTCCAAATCTAAGCATTCGTGGCTTTGGTCTCCGCAGATGATATGAATTGATATGACCGGTCACACAAGCGAGCCAGTTGCGCTCCTTTGGTCTCAAGTGTCCTTTTCGATCCAGGGAGGATTCAGCTAGGTGCACAAAGCTGATCATTTCCCTACATCAACAGTTCAGCAACGGACCCTTGCGATGATTTGGAAGTGACATGGGAGGGATGACATGGGTATATTTGCGAACTTCGAACATCTCATGACCCCAACGAAAATATCTAGGATATCTGGGACTTCAATCTCCAAGAAAATCATGAACACCAAGCAGCTCCAATGGATGGTTTCCTCAAAAATCATCAGCCCAGTGAGCTCCAGCGACCTCGAGAGGCGGTTCTGAGTTCCCAAACAGCACGGCATCGGCCAAGGGAAAGCTCTGGCGGACTCCCAAGAGACGTGCTCCAGGACACCTGGGAAGCCAGGTGGGGTATCTTCAGTTGGCTGCCCAGGTTTTGTGAGAAAAACCCATGGAAAAAAAAACATGGGTTTTAGGCACGTGAAAATATGTGACCCAGAAAATTGAGAAAGTTTGCCAAATGTTTTTTTTTGGGAAATCAACCCAGCTGGACTGGCATTTTTTCGTCATCTGGCAGAAGCTGTGTCTCACCGATTTTTTTGGCGAGCTGCATAGGGCGAAGTGCTGGACGAAGTTGCTCCGGGCAAGTCATCCTTTGTCATTCGGTGAGAGAAATGAAGGTTTCCATAAATCGGGGATCCCCAATAGCTGGATGGTTTCAATAAAAAATGGATGATTTGGGGGTAACCCTACTTTAGGAAGCCTCCAAATGATCACATGAACACACATATATATATATATGTTGGAAAATTGAACAAAAACGGGAGCACAACATTCATCAAATGGAGAGAGATGATAATAAGTGGAGAGAGATCCAATCGTCCAAAGAGCCAGGTTTCTTTTGCTGCTAGAGGCAACGGTTTCCTGAAAAAGGAAAAACATTAAAAGAAATACCTTTCAGTATCTCAAACCACAAACCAACAATTTCCTGTCGTTTGCCAAACATTGTCGATGTCTGGTCGGTACAGAGTCTTCCAGGGATTCTATGTCTATCATCAGTGAGCCTATTCTTCTAATAGTGGCCTTAGATCGGCAAAAAACATCACATGACACTCTCATTCCAGGCCTCCAGAGATGCTAAACCTTGGGACATGCATGGTGACTGTGGGTGCATCACAACGCCTCATGGCATTTTTCGGCACTTTCTTTCGCGTCTTCCAAATGATTCTTTCCCCGTTTTCCCCTTGGACCTAGTCTTCAAGGGGTCGTGCACTTTAAGCAGTTGAACAGGAACCTGCATGGCACAACGAGCTCTACCTTCTTTTCCCATGGAAATCCTAAAAGTGGTAGGCTTTTAACTTTCACACGCAGGGAAACTTCAGGGCTGCTCTTACTCTGGCCAGTCCCTCAGCCCAGTTTTACTGGGCCCTGTTTTTTCCAATCATATCGGAGCGGATGCAAAAAGGGGCAACCCCACATCTCAATTGCCTGTAGCAAAGGGTTGACAGAGGCAACAGGGGGTTCACGTCCAATCAACAAAGAGGAACATTAGCAATTTTTGGGGGTGTTTCCAAGAATTGGGGATCCCAAATCCCAACATCAGATCCACTGGGAAAAACCTCCGAGATAGGACTTCTCAGGCAGCTGGTTTGATACTTTGAACACAAATGTTTGCTCTACAAGCAATTCCTTCTCTTCAGTAAACATATATATATATATACATGGTTGGTTGCGACAATGACCCTCGAAATTACCCCTCAGGGTTCATCCTCTGTTTCCTGATGGAACTTTAGAATAATCAACCAAACCACCAACCAGATAGGCCCTCCTCCACCCCATCCCTGGTGATTCCGTATCTTGAGATGAGCAGTGGTTGATTAATGGGGGTTCCCAGTTCTTGAGTTCTGATAATCCCCAATAATTGAAGGATCCTGGAATGCCTATACTGTAAGAACCACCCGCTAAGTTTATCAATCATATCCCTTTATCTTTGATACTCAACACCCAATGATGGTGATAAATTCCCATGAACTACCTTATCAACCATGATCTTCCCATGATATCCCCACATCCTATCCCCACCAAAGCTTGCCCCGCTGATGTCATTGTGCCTGCTCCCATAGACTCACCTAACATGGTGCTAGAAACACCACCCAGAGAAATGGGGGAATTTTTGGGGTTGGTTTATGATTTATGATATTTAGATATGTTTAGATATGTTTAGGGTTTACATGGGTTTACAGTACCACATTATAGTGGGATATAGTGGGTATGTCCATCCCATATTCATCGGGGGATGACCAGGATGACCATCCCCATGGCACATGTGTCAACATGTTAAAGATGAATCATGAAATGCGCATGGCCAGAATGACATGTTGGATAAATTCATGAATCTTATTATAAGTCTTAGGTGTTTGTTCATGACAAATGTAAATGGGAAAAATCAATGAAACTCATATATGGACTATCACTAATAATGTTGGGTAAACTGTTTGAATCTTTTTGGCCTATGGTTTGCAGTAACCCTTGCCACCAAATGGTAAAACTTGGTAAATTGTGTTGTGCTTTGTTATTGGGCTTGTTGCATTACATCATATTGATGGTTTCAGACTCATAGACTAGGACTGCTCCTTTGAAGAATCTCGCGCAAAAAAAACTCATTGAAGTAATTCTGTTGGAGACTGCGCAATGGACCCCCTGAAGATGGACATCTTTGTGCCGAATCCGTCCAGTTTCCCACCTTGTCTCTCGATGACATATTTTGCATGGCCCTGTCCGGAACAACGAGGTGAACCATGGAGATCGCAGCTACCATAGCTCGAAAGTTGCCAGGCGAGAATTAGAGGAAACTCATGTTTACCAATGCTTACCACATGTTTTTCCTATCTCAAAAGGTGGATTTCGCATGGATTGTCCATGAAATCAAGTCTCAAACACCCAGCACCTGATTTGTAGCATAGGAAATGATGTCAGCGATTTGCACGTGCCTTCGCTGGTGGCAGGTCCCGTTGGCGTCTACCATGCAACGCTGCACCAGAAATTCAATGTAGCATGCACAATCTTGTGCTCAAACCCCCACGCAGCAACAGGCTGCAATGCAACCCCCAACAAATCCAGAACGTTCCAGAACAACTGGCCACAAGTCATGAGGAAGTCTTGATACAAATTCATACAAATTCCAGTTTTTCTTCTCGAGCATTGAACCTTTGGATACCTTTGGACTTCTCGAAACTTTCGGATCACACATCCAGGACCTCGGTCGAGTGGTGACATACACAATCTGGTCGGCAATATCCTCAGCCACCAGTGGAATGATGTTCTCGTAGACCTGGTCGGCTGGAAAGTGTCCAGTGATTGGACGATTAAATACACTAAATACACACCTGCAACCTGCTTCGACCATTTATATCCATGGGTTTGGTCAAACAACCATTTTTGCCCAAACAACCATTTCGCAAAATCTCGAAATTTAACCTTCCATGATGCTGTGTTCCAGGCTCAATTTTGTGGAAACCATTCATGTCTTATATAAGATTTATAGCATGTGTGAGATCAACAATAGATTCTTTCATGAGGATAGCTCCCATGTAATCGATTATTATGAATTTAATATGATCGATATAATATTGTTCCCATGTAATCGATTATTGTGAATTTAATATGATCGATATAATATTATAATATATAATCCATGATGTGCTAGCCTTCTATTCACTTTCCTCCCACGACGCCGCCACAATGTGCTGCGTCTTTTTTGGCGCTTCTCCGTCGAGATCTTTGATGGAGTTGCTGCACCGTGCGCCTGTGGGACATGGGGTGTGCAGGTGGTTGATTGGGGATGCAACACTGTAGACATGTCATGCCGGGATGGGTATATTGTTGCTGATTTCACCCACATTCTGCAGCATTCTGGCTGGGGGTATCAGCCAGCATAATGCCGAATCCAAACCCAAAATCTTTTTCATTTGCGCCATGTGTTCCTTTTTGGGAAGACCAACGTGGGCTCTGCAAGCTTGCAGTTCAGCGGAAGCCACTTCTGAAAGAAGTGGATGATAAACCAGTAGTTCACCCTTCGTTGGCTAACATACGAAAAAACTACCTTATCTTGAAGGGGTACACCCAAACAATGAAGGCCAGTGGTGTCATCTTGACCAACCGGATTCCATATATTCTTCCTCCAATCAATAATTTCTATGAGACAATGGATCCCGAGATGGATACTAAGCTTGATGGCCCCAAAACCGTGATCTATGCTACGGCCTCTGCTATCAAAAAAATGTTGACGATCATCAAAGCGAAGTGGAGAAAGTGGGAACTGCCCAGGGCTGCTGGGACAAATCACAATATTTTGGCTTTTGTTTGATATGTTTTTTTTCAATGGTATATCAATAATACCTTTTTTTTGGGTCATGTTCAGTCCCCAGATTAGGACAAATACATCCGTGATTTGGTTTATGATGTGGCAGCCGCCTACAGCAAGGCATATGAAGACACTGAGCTGACATATGAAAATTTTCCAACTTGAGACATGTTCAACATGTGGTTTAAATATATGGTATGTTATCACTTGAAATCCCATAGTGTTGTTATGTTCTATTGTCCCCATGGCCAACCATGTAAGGAAGGACGTTGCCCGTTTCTATTTGCTGATGAGAATGATGATGAAAAAGTTGATGCATCTGATGATGACCAACAGGACTCCCCACAGCCGTCCATCTTTGAACTCCGTGAAGCCTTGTCCCGTAGCAATTCAGAGCTCGAGGCACGTGAAGCATTTGATGAGTTGGCTGCCTTAGCTAGGCAGGACTCTGAGGCCATGGATGATGGATCCAAGTCGAGAGGTGCTGCACCGGGGCCATCCAAACCCGCCAGCTCATCCAGGGTTGATCCAGATGCAATCCAGTTGTTGCTACAGATGGTCAAAAAAAAAATGGACTCGAAGAGCCTTTGATGGAACAAATATCCCTTCAAAACTCATTCTTCAGGGTGCGCCTTTTTCTTTTAACTTTGACATGCCCAAGTTTAACGGTCATAATTATAAATTTAAAGTATTATTGTAAATCATCCCCATCAACCCCTGCCTAGGAAGGACGATGGCTATGGTATGGCCCCAGATGGAGATGCACCTTCGGCCCCAAGCAGTACCCCCTCTCTTCCAGCAGTGCCCAAACATTCGCGCCCCACCAGTGGACCTGCAGGTTTCTCAACTGTGTTGTTTTTTTCACGTATATATATATATATGTGTGTGTATAGCCACATCTTGATTTCAAGGGTTTGCTACATATGATGCTTTTGGTTTTTAAGAAGATTGAACCCGTAGGATCCACCGCCGACACGCAAGAGACACAGCCGCTTGAGAGTGATCTTGGGGTGATCAAGGACAAGTCAAACCCAGAAAAGCAGGACAAACGTTGGGGGGTCAAACAAATTCTATATTTATCTTTATATTTGTTTTGGACATGATTTTGAACGATATTTATAAACTTCATATCTGTTTCAAACATGCTTCTGATGACCCGGGCCTCGACCTTCCCTGCAGGAGCAATCGTATGTGACCCGGGATCAGCAACTCAGGATGGAAAAAAAGAAACCCAAGAACACCGATGAGGAAAACAAAACACGCAAGAAGGAAGATACCAAGGATGATGCAGATGAACCGAAGAAGAAACACAAGACCAGGGAAGTACCTGCTGAACCAGAGAAAGAAACCAAGGAAAAGAAAGGTGAGGTTAAGGCAGAGAGCAAGGCATGCAAAGCTGCAGGCAAGAGCAAGAACAATTCTGAGGATATGGAGGAGGAAGATGAAAAAGGAGAGACAGCCCAAGAAGAGGAGGGCGAGGAGGAAGAGAAAGTTTCTGACTCGGCATCAGATTCATCATCACCTGTCCCCAAGAAGCGCCCTGCTGCAAAAGCAAAGGCCAAGGCCAAGGCCAAGTCTGCAGGAAAAAAAAAACAAGAAGGACAAGGAAAAGAAGAACAAGAAAGACAAGAAGGAGAACAAACCGAAGGTAGCCCCCAAGAAAAAGGTGAAGAAGGCCTCCCCCAAGAAAAGGTCAGGAGAAAAAGCAACCTTCGCCAAGCGCTACCGACCAACCTCAAAGCTCAATAGCCAGAAGTTTGACGCCATTCGTGATGTGTACAACACCGACTTGCGGAAGTATTTGACCTCTCATACTTGGAGTGAGGACTGAATTAGGGTTATGTTAATTGAGCACATGGCTTCAGAATGTTTTTAAAATAATGTAAAAAATAATGTATAACGTCCCATGTATCGATCAATTGCATATATAGGAGAATTGGTGGCTATTTTGCGAACATCATTGGGGCGAAGCCGATGAGAGTCTCAGTGTGAAGCAGGTTATCAACCAGGAGTTGGCTATCCAATTCATCCGCCAGGATGCGATGAGCAACTTGTATTCTTCATCAAACGATGTTTCAATCAAGGTTTTCAAGGGTTAAATTATGTATGCCCAGAAAAAATGACATCCATAGCCCCTTGTTCCCATTGGATTTCTCCTGAACTAAGGCGAAGTGCTGAATGCAGACGGGTTGCAGTACATCAAGTCTGTTGAGGGCGCAGCATAGTGAAATGATTGGCAATAGTGCCTGAGCCAATGGCCACGTGGCAATTCTTTGGCTTTGCTTGGTGACTATCATATGGCACCAATTTTTGATTGGGGAGTCAGTGGGCTGCAGTAGGCTGCCTGGGGTGGCATTCCAAAAAAGAAGCTAACAACATGCATCTTTGAAATCGGATGGCTGCAGTCTCATTACATTTGATTATGATAGCAGAACATATGTATATATATATACCATGTTTCATATACCATCATCAACCCAGAGCATGTGCAGCTGGCTGCAAGTGTCATTTCGCCGCTAAGACCGTTCGAAGGAGTTTGGACCAAAAAAAAGTGTGGGGCTCATGCACCCTCAGTTGAAACAACCCTGCTAAGACAGATGAAAATCAGGATCCAATGTGGAATATATTTATAATATATAGTATATCATACATGTATACATGTATATAAACATATGTAAAGAATCTGAAACATGCATGCATGTATATGCATATATGTATATTCAACTATTAACATTTTGTATGATAGTGATGTAGGGGGATCCGGAAACAAGCTTCTTATTTCCCCATCCAAGTGGGGCCCAAAGAGACTCGTACTCTTCCCTATCTTGCGTGCCTTCTCCAGGTACATGCCATCGGGCTTCCATTCCTTTGCTGACGCGGAAGAGCTGCTCAGTATGGCTGACATGCTTGTGGGCCCCGGGATGATGTGGGTATAGTTTGGTAATTTGATGCACCTTCGAACCTGCATCAAACTTAAACCATTGTTTTTCAGCAATATCGGGCTCAATTTGACTTCAGCGCTGTCCCTTGTTTGTACTCATGCCGCAACGCCGGGATCCATTCCAAGTAGCGGTCCAACTCATGAAAGCCCATGCACCGAAGGCTGGTTTCTCATATGTATATATATAATATATATATATATATATATTATATATGTGTGTTTTATGTTCCAACATGTTCTAAATAAATTATGTTCCTCCATTTTTTTTTGCAGGTGACATGTTTGATGAACAGTTTATTGAACCCATGTTGAATTGCCTGCTGTTTGATCCTTTGTTGAACCCCCTGCAGATTCTGGTGCTTCTCGTCCTACTGACTTTGTGGAATCAGCGACTGGACCTCTCCCAGGATGATAGCATCGATCAGTCATGGATATAATTATAGATTCAACCCTTTACATATCTATGGATATAATTATATATAGATTCAACCCTTTACATATATACATCAGATTGTGATCACTGCTAAAAATATCAATGCCAGCCATTTAGATGCAGCATGTGTTTAAAAAATGAAGGAAATGTGTGATTGAGCGAGCTTTCATAATCTGCATGCAGGACTATTGCTTTGTTGAGCACTATGCTGGCCATGGTCAGTTGACCAATGTGAGGAGAGAGGTGCATGGTACCTCTGCCCGACTGGACCTTGCCTACCACCGGGGTCATGACATCATGACACCAGCTGGGTTTGCGTAGGGGCCTCGATAGATTATCTCATATCATGCGCAAGTTGAATGCAAAAAACAGATAACGTTCCCTGTCTTCCCCAACTTAGGACCCATTTGGTTTCGGTCTTGAGGGGCTTACCTGGTAGCGTGACGTGGATGGGAATTAAGTGCTCGAGCTGGGTGTCTATATCAGCCCCATCGACTGGACGAACCTTCCTGGACCCTATGGGATACCCAGAATCTAAAAGTGTGCAAATATCCAATGCCATGGTGGGAAGGACTGCTTGTTTTATATGTTTTTATTTGATGATACTTCAATGTGTGTGATTGTTTTCACAATGCCCGAATCCAAATGGAGTTGTTAAGTTTCTGTTGCAACAGGAGTGTACTATTGGCATGGTTATGTATCGCCTTGGGCTCCACCATGATAGTTGAGCAGCCTGGAAGCTCGCTTCTTGCACGACATTTTCGGTTTCAGCAACTTTGCGAATTTCAGAAGGTGCCAGCAAAGAGATTCATTTTGGTCCATGTATGATGGAACTGTCCTGTGAAATTGAAATTTACATAAATATATATATATATATATATTATAATATATATATACAATATTATTGTATCCCAAGACATCTTAATCCCAATTGCAATCAAGTATCATCGACCTGACTTGGCGCCGCCCGCTTGCAGATCTGGAGAACCTGGTTCTGGATGGGGCACTACAACCATCCCTCACCGAAAAGGACTTGCCTCTGGTCTAACTCGAAGATCATTGCTTACTTCTGGAAAGGCCGTATGACCAAGAAATTGAGACAGAAACTGAAGTCGAGACAAAAAAAGAATGGGACCCAACCAGTTGTCCAATACAAGGATAGCAAAGGCCGAAAACGGTTCCATGGCACAAAGCATCTAACAGCAACCCAGATTCTAGTCTGCAACTATGATCGATGTCATATACCATTAATTGGTCAGTGTAATGGTCAGTATAATATTAATAGGTATACCTGCCACAGCCATTGAGGACATACACTAGATCCTTTGCCAAAAGAGCCGCCTTTCTCTACCCCAAGATGGTGAAGAAGGTCATCCCACCCCAAGGAGATGTTGCAGAAGAATTTCGTCAGCTTTGGGTGAACCGCATTGACCATGACAACTGGGATGATGCATATATTAAGGAAGTAGCCCGTTACCTTTTGGGAGCCAAAGGCTTGGAAATCCCGTGTGGATGGGAATGGATAGTTCCTGACAATACGGATCACTTGGTGTAAACCACCATTGATTCCCTCAGAACTTGGTGCATCATGCACACCATGGGGAAATTGGTGTGGGCATGTGCCACTTAAATTATGGATCGGTGCGAATGCGCACCAGTTATCGAATGCAAAGAACATGGCAAAAGTATAGATTCATTCATGCATGCAATCCCGAAATGTTCTTTATTGCATATTGTATTAATTGCAATTTGTCGAAATGATCGTGGTCTTATCATGAACTGCAAGATCTTTAGCTCCGCATTGCTGTGTGCACGGCGCCTTTGCCTACTTTCTTGGAGGCCTGGTTTTGGGATGATTCCAAGGGTTGAAAAATAAGTCGTGAAACTACGAAATAAAAGGTCGTACAATCATGAAAGGTGGTGTTTGATCCAATTCCTTGTTTTCGTGCTGATTTTTCGCGAAAAATGATTTCGTGAAACATCCATGTTCATGCATGCAACATCCATGTACATGTATGCAACGTCCGGTTTCATCCATGCGCGAAAAAGTTCGTAAAATTATGGAGTGTTAGAACGTTTATTTTCGCGAAGTGTGCATTTTTTTCGAAAACTTTTGAAAACATACCAGCATGGGACCTGCCACCAATTCTGTTTGCAGGCCAACATGGATTCCCCTGTGCTGCAACAATCCTGGTCAGCTGCAACACTTTTGTCGGCTATTAAACATATGGACTCTGACGCGCAGCTACCTGTCATGCGGCAGATTGAAGCCCATTTACCAGATGACCCTGAAGAACTCCAAGCGTTTCTTGAGGCTAGGCATACATATATATTATTATTATATATATTATATATATATTATATATAATATATATATATATATAATATATAATATATATATAATATATATAATATAATATATATATATATATATTATATGCAATCTATTTATAATCATAATAATATTGTTATATGTATATCAAATTCCAACAGCCCTATATCTGTGTTAGCCTTCAACTGCCCAGGCATTGGAAGCCGTGGCTGCAGGGTCGCCAGTGAGATCCCCACCATTATTGCGCTGTTCATCGACAGCAACTACAATCCCAGCCACTGCCGAGGAGCTTGCTGCCTGGAAGGCGAAGGTATACCCCACTCAGGCCCATCCTCAGTTGTTGAAGGTTGAAGATGAAAGGGATCATATATTATATTATATATATATGAAAGAGAAAATATAATCTATTTTGGTTAAAAGGGAATCCCAAGTGATGGTGTTTGTGGGGTTTATCCTCAAAAGCTTTGAACATGTGCTTCTTTTGAACCACTTGGCGTCCATGGGCAACACAAGTCCAACGTATAAGTTCTGCTGGCCCAAAATTACCCCCAAAAGGAATTAAGTGTTTTTGGTCTACTTGGTGGTTCATCATATGGCATTCTTTTCTTGAATTTGGGTTTCAGGAATAAGCAATTTATGTAGAACACCATGCATGCATATAATACTCTATACCAAATAATCTCTCTCTGTGACAGGTCGGTGATGGGCCTACTCCGGACTTGGAAGTTCAGGCTTTGCAGAAGAAGTTACCGGATCCTACTTTACCTTCCCCAGGGAGTGTATATCTGCAGGAGAATGTGAGGCCAGTTGCCAGGCCAGCCACGTCTAGGTCCACAGCAATTCCTACTACCCAGTTGGATTCGCAATCACTAGAAGGTGGGGCCCCGGTCAAACCTACCCGTCCAGACAACACCGGAGAAAAGATTAAACGTTTGACGGCAGCCACGCCATCCAGGGCACCTACCTTGAAACCTGTGAACCGGTCCCTTGATAAGGATCTTGAGACGGTTGCAAGTTCCCCAAATGAAGGATCAAGTTCATTGGTCTTTCCAAATGGTCATGATGAACCCAACCGAAAACCTTTGGTTGAGATGACACCGCCTGTGCCGTCACCGTCCACTCCTCCCACCCGCAAGGAACTGGGTGGAAACAATTTTCATTATATGCATCTTGGGTTTCTGTTTTAAATCCTTTTCAAACGGCATGGGTCCTATATAGCTTTCAATTTCCCATGCCCTGAGGACTCCCCGGATGATTTTGAAGAGCTCTTGGCAAGGGATACCGTCCTAAGACTGCAAATAGTTGTGAACAGATCTAAAGTAATCAAAAAACATATCCAAAACAATCCTGCATGCTTGTTCCTCCTGGCCCTTGACATCCTGGCCGCATTGCTTTGCCAAGGTGCCTGAAGGTCGTCGAGCTTCCATCGGTGAACCTGCCGATGGGAACGATTGGACAGTTCCAATTGTGATGCATCCCGCCAGTATGAGCCGTGCCCAGCGAGAGCAAGTCAGAAGGATTGTCACACCGAAACCAACTACAGGTCGTTTGGAGGTACCACAAGACATCACCAGCATGTGGAACACTGCCAAAGGCAAAGAGAAATTGTTCTCTCTGTGGTGCAAGTCAGGTGGTGTGAAGGCAGGGTTTGGAACAATAGATCCTTTCAAAATAATATCTATATAGGCAGGGTTAATTTATAAGTTGTATTGTACAAAGAAATATGCAGGAGCATGTAGAACAGGTTCAAGAAAGGTCAAGCACAGCTTTGCCAAATCAAGCCCTACCCCTCTTGCCTGCATGCAGGCAGTTTTCATCGAACGAGTGGAGATTCTGAGCATCACCACCAAGACGAAGACCTTGGAAGTGAAAGGGGGATTCTACTCTGTTGATGACATGAAAGATGAGCTGAACTACAACCAGCTCATTGTCTTAAAAAATCAACATTTTTTTGCAGACACCTATATAGCATATATAATATATATATATATATATTATATATATATAATATATATATATATATATATATATATATATATTACATAATGTAGATATTATAATATATATATATATATATATATATTATTATATTATATATATATGTTAATCTCCTATGCGTGAATACCCTCAATTTCAAACCTCCCAAAACCAAGGGACCGAATTGACAAGATTGTGAAGTGGGCTGTCCACAACAAGCTCACCCGGTTCCATGGCTTGAAACTATCAACATGATCCATTTTTTTGGACATGATGGCAGCATGTGCAACTGAACTTTATTGAAACAGTTTATTTATTGAACTTGGGTTTCTGAAACCTAAGGAAATGTGAGTATGATGATGACACCTACGAGTACTGGGTTAATACACGCACTGAGGGGTCTTTGAAACGGGAGGATGTTGAACGTCTGACCAGAAAGCGTGAGCATGAACAGGAAGTTGAAGCTGGCAAGGATCTATTTCCCACTATGGACTTCAGTTCTGCAGGCTTCCAGGATGACTTGGGGACTGCAGGAGCATTGGAACAGGAGGGTGATGTGCACAAGAGTGTGGCATGCACGCATGCAAGTTAACAAACATTACTCGTGTGGTTTCATATCTTGACCAAGATATTGGGAAGCACCTTTTCATGTTTTACATCTAAGGCACCCAGAAAGCTCTCTGACATGTTGAAAGGGACTTTGCAGGGAATGACCAAGCTGACCAATATGATCGAGAAAATCCAAGACTATGAGGACAAAACATGTCAATCGAATCTGGTCTTAAAATGACTGCACGTATGAACATCCCCCCCGCCACTGCATTCAAAATTCAGTCAAGCTTCCATAGTGTCCATTTTGCTGCAATTGTCCAGCGGGTCCAGCGATTTCCAAGGGCTGTCACCAAGATGGAGACTATCCGCAAGGCCCTGGAAAACGTGTATGAGGCAATGACGGAGATCCAGGCTGAAGGTGAAAGTTCTGAAAAATACACCGCAGAGCGTTTTGATTGCAAACCGTTTGATGCACAAGTTAGTGACATCTTCTGACAATCCTATCATATATATATGGGGATATCTCAAAATAGGGATGCTCGAAACCTATTCTTTTTGGTTAAAAACAAACATTTTCGAGCATCGCTATTTTGAGACATTATAGATTATTATATACAGTTTGTGACTTGTAAAAAGCAAGCGTCAAATTCAAGAAACCCAATAAGGCAATGCAAAGAGCTGGAGGCCCACTACAAGACAGCTCAAAGAGAGAAACTTGGATCAACCTTCCATGTCGGATGCGCATAGTATGAACCAAGTTTCTACGGGGAACCATTCGGCTGCCCATAGCCAAGGATGACAAAGGCCACCAGCGCTGAGAACGCAGCCAAGTGATGTCCTGAGTTTGCTAGATTAAGATGCAGCATATCTTGTCGCAACATTCGCTCAAAATTTGTGGATATAGTGCATGCATATATATATATATTATATGTTTTGTTTCTTGAGGATCTTTGTCTCGAAAGCCAAGAAGGCAAAGGTCGTCAAAGAGGAGTGAATCTTTTTCATCGTAGCTCAAGTTTGCACATGATCAAAACATGATCATCAATCTATTGTTCGCAAGTTGCACTGTGGCCTACAGGGTTCAACTTGGGAATGGTGTTCTTTAGACACCTTAGAACCTGAGTTGCTTTAGGGGATTTGGCTACGCTGCTCGCAAAGAGAAAGAAAAACACACTTCGATCGACTTGTCTGCAAAGCTGGCCATCCATGTTAGTTTCAATCAGCCCCATTTCTTGATATGCCGCCCCACCAGAACAGTTGAGAAATTTTGAACATCAATCCTGGCCGGATCCAACCTCATGTTCTTTCTAGTAACTTTAGTCTCCAACCTCCCACTTTAGTCACTTTAGTTGACCCGACCCCACCACAAAAGTTTAGACATCAGCGCATGCACTGTGCCAGGTCAACGTCCTGTGGAGCTGAGCGACTCAGTGAAGCACATCGCAAAAAACTACAGTCGTGGAGCTCCATGCCTGCATTGGCGCTGGGAACAGCTGCAGTTCATTCAAATCACATGGGGTTTTCTCACATTGAACGGGATGGACAAAAAAAAGGATCTAGGCAACACCTCTTTGTTCGCCTACCTTAGGTTGCAGCCGTGGACTGCATAGAGGAGGCTGTAGCGGCTAGCAAGAGAGATAGGTGCCCAGTTCTCAACCACATTGCATCGCTATGTCCACAGGATCCAGATGGGGGCCTATTTAAGGCATTATTGAAATGCGATCAAGCATTGAATGTCCCATTGCACAACCTGAAGCTGGGTAACACTGATCAGGAGTTTAGCTACCCAGTTCTTCGACCGGTGGATATTCTTTCATCAGTAGTGAAAAAAGGTTACATTCAGAAGGTTTTGGGTGTGCCACTCAAGCGGGCCTCTGAGACTTTCAGTGCTTTTTGGGACAAGTACCGAAGGTGCTTTCCAAACCATGAAATATTCCACTCTGGTCTTGCAGCTGAAGAGTTTGCTAGCTTGGTCCCATATTACTTACATGGCGATGGTGGAAGGACCTACAAAAAAGAGAGCATCCTTATATGCAGCATGTACCCAGCTTTGGGCATGGAGACTGCCAAAAGCCCAGTCCCTGATATGCAACCATCGGGTGGTGCGCCTCAAAACAGGAAGAGGCCTCGAGGGATGGAAGCCGCCGCCATGGACGACGATGAGGTTGCCATGGGCATCAATCTCTTAGGCAATTCGCTGGGGAATCGCTTCTTGTTCGTTGCTATTCACAACAACTACATCAAAAATGACGATTCCATTTTCTATGATCTCATGGGCTTCTGGGGAAAAGAAATGGGAACATTGTTCGATGAGGGTTTCCAGATTCATGGCCAAATTTTCAAGATCGCTGTGCTGGGTATGTGTGGGGATGCCCCTTTTATTCGTGATGCTGGTTTGATGACGAGATCATTCAACAACATTCGCAAGTCTGCCACTGCAAATACAATTCTCCCAGGTGTGTGTTACTTGTGTGCTGCTGGAAAAACACATGGGCCTGATTTCGAAAACTTGGATATTTTGACAGCTGAATGGCTTTCCACAACCGGTGTCAACAACTTGTTGCCGTGGAATGAACCCCCACCGATATTGGCTCACATTCCTTGTCAACAGCAAAACCTTGCAAACTTCTTTAAGGGAGATCTATTTCACATTTGGTACAGTGGGCTTGGAAAAGATTTTTGTGGCAGTTCGCTCATCTTCTTGTTGAAAACTGTGATGCACAAAGGGAACAAAGCCAATTCCATGTCCTTCCTCAACGAAGAGCTTCGGCGTTGGCAACGCATTAGCAAATCACCCCCGCATTTTGGGAAATTCACTTGGGACTTGCTTGACTATGATGGACCTCGCAAATATCCCAAAGGAAAGTGGAGCAAAGGGATGGACACAGGAAAGGTCACAAAATTTATAGAATTTCTGTTGTCAGAGATCCTTGTGGAGAATGAGCATGGGCCCATGCTGACTTTGATACAGGAAGGGTGCAAGTCTATTGGTATTTTCCTCCGGACACTTTTCAAAGCAGGTTTTTTCTTGACAGAACAGGAAGCTCACCAAGCAATCAGTGCAGGGTATACTTTTTTACTGACTTATCAGAACCTTGCGAAGACGGCATTTTCTTTGAACAAGGCATTGTATAAACTCAAGCCAAAGGCACATGCCTTTGCGCATTTGGTTCTGGAGATGTTGGTCCAGTACAAGCAAGACCGATCGTCTGTCTGCAATTGTGTGGCTTTTTTCTACTTTTATGTGCGAAGACTTCGTAGGACATATTGCTCGGATATCACGCCGTGTATCAGCCAGAGTACAAGGCACGAAGGTGATTTTCCGATATCTAGTTGCTTTGCGCAGGGCTTTGTTGCAAGAGACTTGAGTTTGGAGCGAGAAAAAAAGGCGAGGAATTCAACACAGGGTCACTTAACATGATATGTTAAAATCCATGGCAGAGTGGCAATTCTCCAGAATTGGGTGTTTCACGAAACGACCATTTCTGAAATAGGAAATGGAATTCGTCCATTTATAAATGGATGTTTTGGGATCCAGGCATCTATAAATGGTCATTCTAAGTTGAGCCATGTTGAGCCTGAGTTACATCACTTGAGGCCCATGGGGGGGGTGCACGAAAGCTAAGGTTCATATGAGTTGGAAGGATGATGGGGCGTTGACATGGTCAGGACAGATTGCCGAGAGCTCAGCACGCCCCTGGCAGGATTTGAGCCTATGGCCATCTGCTTCCAAGACCGCTCCAAAATGCCCCGCGAGCTTGGGGGGAGGGAGGGGGGAGGGGCTGTAACTTTCGTGATTTGGACCCATGTTGAGCCATGTTGAGCCTACATTACACATATCTTGGCCCATTTTCGGACCATGTTGACCTATGTTGGGATTGTATGCAGCTTTGCTGTTTCCTGTGCCTGAATGACTTAATACAATTACTACCCATAGTTTGGACCTACTGGAGGGTCCTTTAGCCTTGGAGAGCAAAACAATCTCGTTGTATTCTTGCCTTTTCGAAAAGGTGCAGCATCTTCCAAATGTGGCACTACTTGAAAACAAACTTCAGATAGCGAAAACTCACCCAACATGGGCTTAATGTGGATATCCCGCAATTCAATGAGTATCTTTTCAGCAATGCAAAACAAATAAAAACACTGCACGCGCAACGGTAGGATTGGAAAGGGTTTTGCATGGGGAAGTTAACATGTGAATATGACAAAAACGTCAATCAAAGACATGCTGTTTTTGTTGCATGTTTTTTTGGGCTTGGTTGATACCTGCACTAAACAATTTCAAGTATGGCAATCTTCTGGTCGCGACAAGCGGCGACAAAAACACCACCGCACTGGTGCGGGCATATCTACATTGCCACGCTTACGAGAGGGTACTGGGGGAACAATCTATTTTTGGGGTACTCAATTTTGACATGTTATCACACGAGTGTCTAAGTCTCTACTGTAAATCTTGGTAGAACAGGACCCTTTTCTAAAACATGTAGAGTATATTGGAGTCCCCGTTTTTTCCCATAATCCTCAGCAACCACCTGTCAGTTCCCGGCAACCAGCCGCCACCTTGGCAGCTTTTGACTCGTCACCGAAGCGCACCTTGGAGAAGTCCGTTTCCTTGGCAGTCGGCCACACGAACCCAGAGACGGAATGACAGAATGGCCATTTCATTCACAGCCATGTAGGATCATGTAAATCCGAACAGGTGGACAAATCTGCACATGTAACAACTCCATTTTCGAACTACATGATTTTCCAGCTATCCGTGCCAAGAAGCTGTGCATGCCTTGAAACAACATAAAACAACACATTGCTGGAGCATGCTTGCAAGGAGCCACCATGCCAGGACTGATTGCTGTGACCCTGGCCGCGAGGATCAATTGATGTCGATCATTTGACTTCGATCGGTCCGAAAGGGCCTCCACCGATTCTCATCATGGATATCTTTTTGTGTAGCCACATGAGATTCTCAACATTCCGGCTCACTGCCCGCTTCCTTCAATTCAAGTGGTATCAACAGCTCATGAAATTGATTTTCTGTTACATACAGTTGATACTTGAAACTTGAAACAACTCGAAATTGTCATGAACTTGTATTCTTCGTTGTGGTTCGCTAATCTTCAGGATCCATCAATATCTACTATCCTCCCTGGTCCTCACCCCTGTCGACACAATGCCTGATGGGAGTTCCGGCCAGGTCATGTCTCGATGCGATGGTGAACCTCGAAAGGACGATGGCCCTCAACATCCCGCGCAGGTTGTCTCAGTGAGTCCTGTTAGGTTTTGTTGGGTGGTATCATTTGAGTAGCCATCACTGGGGCACCCCCAAATATCCCCAAATTTTCATCGACCGGGATTTATGAATCCGGGTTTCACATTACTAGTCATTACTTTTCCCTTAGATAAGTAACCACCCAGTTCGTCCCCAGCCACTCGCGTACTACCAAGCTGCGCATTGACAGCATGCTTGGTGGCACAGTAGGCCGAACCACCCTGGTAGGCCTCGTGTCCTGTCTGATCACATCGTCGCAAAGAAAACTATTGGATGCATAGGAATTTGAAACCTTCGCTTCCTCGGTTGCTCTATGTCTATGTCTCTATATATATATACTATATATATTATATATATATATATATATTATCTATATACATATAATAATCACATATATAGATTGCATCCACTTTACGTGAAACACAACGGAGAATCTTTCCAGGCCTGCCACCGATGAGATGTTGACAATGTGCCCTTTGCCACGTTCACGCATCTGTGGCCCAAAAGTTGCCACTAAATGCCTCGAAACAGTGCGTTCATTGTGTATCACTGCGTCAGGCATGCCATCCATTCCGATCCGCACCTTTCGTATGGACTTTCCATGTATGTATGTATGTATGTATGTATGTTTGTATGTACGTGTATGTATATGTATGTATATGTATGTGTATGTGTATGTGTATGTACGTATGTATGTATACAAATATATGTATGTATACATATATATATACATATGTAAAATATATATTTATATAAATATATGTATATATATATATATATGTGTAATATGTAAAAAAATAAAATAAAAATATATAATATATTAAATTTAAAAATATCAAAATATATATATATATATTATACAAATATGTATTATCATAA
>Ga0126342_10006312_pt1 | contig 20983 bp, 11 predicted proteins | sample Cyp1metagenome_FD_92528 | JGI IMG/M metagenome (GOLD analysis project Ga0126342, IMG submission 92528) | Coral microbial communities from Lord Howe Island, Old Settlement Bay, Australia - Cyphastrea 1 metagenome | ecosystem: Host-associated > Invertebrates > Cnidaria > Coral ...
AATGGGAATTTCAGGATCCTAAATTGGAGGTACTGTACCATATAAGGCCATATTTTCTGGGTATATCCCCTTACATAGGCCTTACATAGGCCTTATATATGGTAGGTACCTCCAATTTAGGTTACTGAGATATCCAGTGAAATAACTGTGGTTTATGATACTTGTTACATCTTGCAACTATAGTGAATGGGGTGAAACTAAACCAACAACGGTCGGTCGTAACCCCACCCCACCCGCATATAGCGTAGCCACATGTGCAAGCGTAACAACATCTTCTATCAGCGTAACATTAGACCCATGTTCGTGTAGCGTAACCACATGTGCTAGCGTAGCAACATGTTAAATGCCAACGAACGTTATTAGCCCCACCCCACCCCACCCCACCCCAACCCCGCGAAACACTGACATACGCAGTAAAAAATTGCACAAAAACGCGCTGTGCCTATGGGAAGTGCGTCCAAAAAATGCGCGTTTTCAGGTCGACCGCGCCACCAACAAACTATGGTTTGTGATACTTGTAACATCTTGTAACTATAGACTTATAGACTATGGTTTCCCTGCGAATCTATAAAGTATGGTTATTATGGGGGAGATAACTCTATAACCATTAGTTAATGGAGTCTATAAACCAACTTACAGAACTTGGGGGGGGCCCACATTGTATGATTTTCCGAATATCACACATATTGGGAACATGGAGATGATTTATGATCATTTAAGCACAACTAATGGTTTATATTAAGTTGAAGAAGTTGAAGATGCCTTGGTGTGGTTTCATGTGATTGAACATGTATGTAGATGATATGTTTAACCTGGATAGTTATGAATCTGCTTGGTAAACATGGTTGTTGCAAGCCTCAAACATGGAATATCGGCTGGGTCAGGCTGAAGGTACCCTCTGGTAATTTAACATAGCTATTGAACATGGCCATAGAAATAGTGGATTTTCCCATGAAAAATGGTGATTTTCCATAGTTATGTGACAGTTTACCAGAGGGTCCCAAGATTCCATGGTGAAGATTCCATGGATCGAGGTTGAAGGGCTTGATCGGCCACAGCGGTGCTCGCGCGGGCGGCCGAAGTGTGTACCTCTGCTCGGCGCTGGAGGCGTTTCTTGAGATGGTCACCATGGGGGATTCTCTTCTGGAACCATGGGAAAAATGGTGATTGAACTAACCCAGAAAATGGTGATTTTATGGCATTTCTAGCTGATTTTATAGCTAAGTTGACACACTCACAGAGCTGGGGCGAATTTGATGGTTTATGGTAGATATATCGAACTATTCATGGGGTTTACGAAGCAGCAAACATGACTGTTAATACTAGTGGAGAAGCTCCTACCCAAACGATTTTATGATGGGATATGATGTGAGATATGAATGAGACATCATATGATATTCAGGTTTAACACTTCATGTTTTCCAAAGATCGTAACACAGGGACGGTCACCCCATTGGTTCCTGACACAGTTCCAACACCAGATGGATCGACAAAGATGTGGCTTTTCCACATGGTCTAAACGTTGACGGGAGGGTAAATGATGCTGACGATTTTCAAGACATCAAGCTCCTAGCATCAAATTCCGTTATTTCGTCAAATTATCATCCTTTAATTTAATGATGATCACCAATGATCACACCTTGTTTGAAAAGGATTACCCTCTGGTTAACGTAGCTATGGAAAATCACCATTCTTAATAGGTAAATCATCATATATAAATCATATATAAATCATCTATACTATAAATGGACCATTTTCTATAGCTACACAAAATAACCAGAGGGTACATCGCCTAGACTTCACACTGAACCCCAGACATTTGGTCTGGAAGATGATAAAAAAACGGGATCCCTTTTTCAATGGAACACCTTTGGAATATGAATTATTGCTTTTATGATACCAATTCTTTTGCCCGTCAGGCAGTGTAATCATTCATGATTCTGAATGATGATAACCTATGATTTTACCCCAATCGAACCCCACATACATCCCATTTATTTTTGGTGTGACCTACAGGGGAATCTGTGGGTTTTGAATGGTTTTGACCCATTCTCACATATTCCAAGTAGATTCTTCAAAAATATAAAGGATATTATACCCCCCAAGCATCATTGATGGTAAAAGCCGAAAAACAAATTGAGGCCCATAGGGGGTGATGTTTATGAGTTTCACCCCATCATCAGCAGGGCCAACGGCTGTAAGTGACTCGAACGAGTCTGCAGTGTTTCTTGGTTTAGTTTCACCCCATTAACTATAGTTATATATTAAATAGATATATATATATATAATACACATATTCTGCAAGAATCAATCGTTAACCCAATCATCTCCCCACATTTTCATTCTTCCAAAACCCCATTGCTAACATGATTTCACGGAAATCCACATCATTTCACAAAAATCCACTAAAGGAACCCTACATTTCCCCGAGATGTTTCGGTGGTCAAACACCGAGCCGGTACCGTTGAGCCATCCGCCATCGGCCATCGCAGGGCGCCCTGGGCGACTTCCAACGCAATGCCTTGGAACTCACCGCTACATGGACGCCAGAGAGGCTGGGAGTTTCTGGCGATTTTCTTCGTGACCTCACTGGGATTGGATGGACTTTTTTTTGGGGATGAATTGGGTTCAGTGACTATTATAGTTACTATCATGTTAGTTGACTATCATAGTTACATAAGTCAACTGACTTGGATATAATGAAGTGACTTGTGACGAAACAACTTATTTCGTTCAGTTTGACTTCTTTCACTGAACAATGACTTCACTGAAAAGGGGATTTGAGTACGGAACTAATTTCTGGGGGTTCAAGAATACTTTATATAACTCTCAATGGAAAACAGGTTACTTCTTGGGACTTTGTGGGATTTGATGTGGATTTGGCGAAGAAACCTATTCTGGTGACCTGTCTTAGCATTGCATGTCAAGTATGGGATAAAGGAACCTTTAAATTGAATGAACGACTGCAAATGGATGCAAATGGTAGATTTCAAAAATCATGTGTGATGCATAATCAGGACATTCTACATTATTGGATCACAATAAATCACGATTATCTATAGATATCTATAGTATCTATATATACAATAATATGATATGATATGATATGATATGATACAATGCCATCATGATACATTGATTTTGATGTCATGCCATCCTTTCTCTCCATCTCCATCCACAAAAATGGTCAGGAAACGCATCGTCCTAGTGACGATGGAGTTGCATTTCTCGCCCACGCAAGGCGCGTTTTTTCATGGCCAATGTCTACATGTCTTGTGTATACCCTCTGGTAAACTGTCACATAACTATGGAAAGATCCACCATTTTTCATGGGAAAATCCACTATTTCTATGGTCATTTTCAATAGCTATGTAACAAATTACCAGAGGGTAAAATGATGAACCACATATGGGGTTTCCTAAATTGGGGATACCCCAATAGCTGCATGGTCCTGGACCCCTGGATGGTTTATTTCATGGTAAAAAAAAACCCAATCTAAAATGGATGAAAACTGGGGGTAGCACCATGGATTGGAAACCTCCATATATTGTTTCTCTATCATCCTCTATCAATGGCATATGTCTATATATACAGAACCAGAACCCCCCAGATTAACATAGACCCCATGAGTTGAGGTTTTGAAGATGACATGTCCCAACCTACAAATGGATTGCGCCCGGAATTTCGCATTCTTGTTGCTTTCATGCTGGGTATTGTGGGTAAAAAAAACTCACTATGAATGCTGGGTATCCCGAAGTTGTTGTTAGGTGACATGTCTGCCCAAAAATCCCAATTCATAGCCAACAGGGATCTTTGAAAACAACATGTTTTCTTTTGGTCTATCTAAACTAATCTACAGCAACCCGACAATACATAAAGGAGCTGGACACCTAGAAATTATGAGGTATAGGTATCATCTACAACAGGCTTGAAAAAATGAACCAGACCATTTCTTTGATGTCGAAAAACACATTCCAACGCAATGTCAACCCCGGATTAACACCCCCCTGGGCTGTAACTGGGGTGGTACCATTTTAATGGCAGATTATCACATGTTGGGGTACTCCTCCAATGAATAAACCAGGTTTATTGATCCAGGATTGACATTAGATTATAATCATCAAGTTCCATTCATAAAACATCAATCAACAATGTTTCCTACAAACATCCATGGCTACTCTCTGGCAATTTAAAATAGGTATGGAAAAGCACCGTTTTTTAGAGCGGTAACTACGGTAAATCATGTACAAATAGGCCATGGCGTCCTCAGCAAACCGTTAGCACCATGTCGGGTATTCGGGTATTCCAATTATCCACTAATTATTGTTGGTTATACCACCATTATTCACATTTTTAAGCATTATTAACCATTTTAAACCAGTATTGACCATAGATTGCCAGTGTCAGGATTATATTAAGCAGGATTGAGCACTAACTATCATAAACCATGAAAAATAACCATTATTAACAATGAAATAACCATAATGACACCATCGATTTTTCATGATTGACCTGCCAGGCTTGGTAGATGCGTGGCACTTGCTGATGCCCATGCTCAGCTCGAAGGACGCAGGTACCAAGTTTGGACTTTCATCATGCGAATCATCGAGAAATGAGGGGGTTATAAGAATGTTAGTAAAGCAAAAATGGATCCACCATCCAGAATCTTGCCATGGCATAAACCATGAAAAAATGGGTGGTTTGTTATTGCTGTACTCACATTATATATTCCATTTGGACTATGACTATGATCCATGATTATCCATTATTCTCCATTTTATCCATTATTGTCCAGATGTCCAGAATAACGGGGGCATAGCTATGTAACCAACAGTAATATGATAATCATGGAGAGTAGTGAGTAGTGGATGACTGGTTGGTGGTTTGGAACAGCCGCGTTGCCCAAGCTTTCCAGTAGTACGGCTGTACTTCACCGAACGTGGGCGGGTCTGTCTAATATGTTCTTGCCATGGCTTGCATCTCCCCATGGAACTGGCATAGATCGATCTGGGTTGTTTCACTGATTTGGTTTGTCCAGTTAAGGTTTGACCCTGAGCAGTCGCACCTGATGGTTTCCAGAACGGATTCAGTTCCCTTTCTCTATGTGGGCATGTTGGATGAGGGCTTCACCGTTTTCACCTTGTTCTATGCTTGCTTGGAGAAATCGTATCCTGTGCCGGTGGTGGTTGCCAACAAAGAGCCTGTGGTTTTGGGTCTCCATGAGCCTTTATGGGACTCCTCTCATGTTGGTATTGACCTTTGCTCTGGTTTTGGGGGCCTTTCACAAGGGGCCGAAGCTGCAGGGTTCTACATTACAGTAGCTGTTGATCAAAACCGGTTGAGGCTTGATCCGCATGGCCTAGTGCCTGATGCCCATTGCCTATGTGGGGACACTGGAGATCGTACCATGATTCAGGTAATTTGGAGTCCTTCCCGAGGTGCTCCAGTTGTTTCATGTGGCTTCTGTTGCCAACCTTTCTCACGGCTTGGTGATTGCAAGGGTCAATTTGATTTGAAGGCTTGCTGCCTCACCCAGTCTCCGAATACTGCGCTTTACCTGACTGTCGCCTTTGTCATTTTGGACTGCGCTGCACCTGCCGCACATGACAGTTTCGTCCTCGCTGACCTCGATAGATTTTGCAAAGTCACCGTGTTTCACTCTACACTGACTGAGCTTATATTTGATCATGTGTGGTCTCGCCGACGGCACTGCTCATGGTGGGTTGTTTCCTTGCCTGATGGTGGTAAAGTTCATCTGCAACCGTGGCCTACGTTGAGCAACATTTGTGCGGTTCGACAGCTTTTAGTCGCGGACCTGCTTGCCTGTGCGCCTTGGGCCTATGGTTGCGCCATGCTGCACGATTTACACAGGTCTACGACTTTGGTTGGGCATGAACGGAGAGGTATTCTGGTGCAGAGGTTGGCGACCACATTGCTAGCCCTGAGCCTTGTCACTTGGGTAGCGTGGATTTTAGGGGTTTGGCCGTGTGCCGTATTGCATCCTCTCGATGCTCTATGTCTGTTTCACAATTGGGGTTCTGCAATTTTTGGGAGGTCACAAATACCCCCCGTTGCTGCTTCCCCGGGGTTTCGTGGCCAAGATGCCGGTTGCACTGCATTGATCGTAGGTTCTCCACTGTCGGTGGGGGCTCTTCCTTACGGTGTGGCCTTATGGTTGTTGGCCGCTTGTTGGCATTTCCATTGGTAGCTTCGACTACTCTAGGTCTCTGATGCACCCAAGACGGGTCACGTCCTATTAACGTGACGCGCGCAGCAAACTGGGACAAACTGGTGGTTTGGAACATTTTTTATTTTTCCATATATTGGGAATAATAATCGCAACTGACTTTCATATTTTTCACAGGGGTTGAAACCACCAACCAGATGATAATGGTTGCTAGATTCCCAAAAAATGGTCTAAGTTGGAGAATTTCATGGATTTTCTATAAGGACATGTGTTTTTTTTTAGGCAGCTACATGGGGATTTTGACCTGATTTTATCTTCAAGAATATGGTTTCCACTCGGAAAACACGGGGACTTAGACCACAGAAGATGTGAGGATTTCAGCGCAACGGTCTTATCGAATTGTGACGGTGGAATGCATGGGACGTGCAGCAAACACCAACACAACAAATTAACACGATGAACATAAATAATCATAAATAAATACATGTATATATATATACATATATATGTATTAAGATCACAGGAGAGGTTGATAATATAAAACAACAGCGATAAAATATAGGTCTCCGCCAGCTGCGACTTAAATGCGCCCAAGGGCGGGACATGCGCACAGCTGACCGTTGCGTGTGGTCAGGACATGAGTACCACACGCCCCTGCACAAGTTATATAGAGGTTTTACATCTTTTGCGGCTTGCTCAGGGTATGTTTAAGGTTGCTTAGCGTGTTTACTTTTTGAAAAACAGACATTTTTTAAAGGTATGTTTAGGGTATGCTCGGGGGTGGTTGAAGGGTTTGTTAAGGGTATTTTAACGTTTGCTTTGGGTTTTTCTTGGCGCGCTTTTAGGGTTTGTTTAAGGTTTTTTTGGGTATGTTTGGGTATGTTCAGGGTTTTGGTGGGTTTTCTTAGGGTGCCGGAAATTTGCCCCACACATAGCTTGAAGAAACTTAAGCAACCACCAGCCCCAACATACCCCCAAACGACCCCTTGCAAATAAAAATCATCAAGAAAACTAGTAATACCCACTTAAAATGATTTCTAATTCATTGCATCACTATACTAGACATTCTTAGATTATAATATCACCATTCTACTGCCATATCCTTGGGTAAGTCGTTTGTCATGTGTCGCCAGGTCAGGAGGCTGAGGCCGTGCCCACGGAGTACCGAAAGGCGGGCCCCGGGGGCCCCGGGCCCTTTCCGAGTGGAAGCTATGGTGACCTGAGGGAGATCCACTATTTTACTTACTGGTGCTTAGTACAGGATGGGGCCCCAGTTCGGAATCGGTAAGTTGGTGCAAATAACTACAATAAGAAGTTGGTGTATGATACGCTTAAATAACTATATTTAGAAGGGGTTATGTTCACCAACAAACATAACTGGTTTTCCCCATCCTGTAGGGAATTTTCGGGAATGATCCACTGGCTGACTATCAATAGTAATCCCAGCCCCAGCAACCCAGCCATTCCCTACGTAAAACGCACCACCTTCAGATGGTGGATCTCCAACAGGTGGAGGTTTGCTAAAATTGCTGATCCCCAAAATGGAAAATGGAGGGTTTTTTTGTTGGACATTCCCAAAATGGTGGAACATTGGGGGTAGCCATACTTTAAGAACCCCCCTTTCAGTGGAACTGGCGAAAAGATCAACCCGGGAAAAAAACCCACTGAAATTATCCCTAAATGATCCAAAAAATGCATGTGACTTGGGTGTTACCAACTTTTTTTTGCAAAGTGGAACTGATAAAAAGGGGAAACAATTGGTACTTGGCTGCCGTAGGCAGTCCCATTTCGGGGTCGATCAAAATCATCTCAGGAGAAAAGCAGCGCATGTGGACCAGATTCATATGTAATTTGTGTAGACCATCAACCAGGCGGAGAACAGGTCCCCAAACAAGGATGATGGTGGTTTTAACCATGTATTTTTCACTTCAACATGATGAACACCAGACCCAAATGTCTATAGGAACCTGTTCCTATGGGTTACTTTTCCCTGCCGAAACTTTCAGCCCCTCCAGTCTTCCGAGCTTTAACCGGATAGATGTTCTTTACTATGTGTTTGCATTTATAATTAGTTGCCTCCGACTTTTTTGTTTTTCCAGTTTTCACCAGGTTTTCCCACATTTTCCCAGCGCACTGCGCCAAGTGTCAGGGCGATGCGCGGCCCGTTGACAGCTGCAAAGCGCAAAGTTCCTGGGTGTTGGATTTGAAGCCCCGATAGCCTCTGGTAAACATACAAAAAGCTATTGAACATGGCCATAGAAATAGTTGATTTACCTATTAAAAATTGTCATTTTCCATAGTTTTGTGACAGTTTACCAGAGGGTAAATTGGGATACAACTGATACAATCGTGATTTTTCTATGGTTTTCGCACAAGAAATGACTGGAACTGCACACCCAAATTAGGTGAAACCAGGCTAGTTTATATATAGTTATTTGAAGGGGGAATGTCTCATACAATGAATCGTTCTGTCCAAGATGAACCATGGTACAGCAACTGTCCATGCATTTTTTTGCCAATTTAGTGGAACTATGTTTAAAATGAACATATGTCAAAGGGGTACCTTGCGGTAGCCATGATATCAGAGCTAGTTGTTTCAGTTTGGCTTTCTGCGAGATTCGCAAAGATTCGTATGTGGTAAACCCAGCGCCGGGTCACTTTTTAGCATCATCCCAAATAGGGGTATACCCAATAATAAAGCTCTACGGAGCCCAGAGGCTGGTAAACGTCGCACGGAGATTTAATCGCCACCTTCAGATGCTGGAGATAAACCACCCAAGGGGTTGTGTTCTGATGGGATGTTTCACTCTCTTTCTTTCACTCCAGCGACCATGAAACTCTAAGATGATGTTTCGGCTGAAAGAAGGGGGCAGAAGTCTGACACATTTTGCCCTGAAATCGTCTTTCGAATGGCCAGCTATTTCTTCAGATCCATGCTATTCCGTATCAGGATGGGTCCCCCAACGATTAAAACCCATTGGACACACTTCACCTATGAGGTTGAGCGATTAGTGAAGGTTCTGCAGGAAATTGACTAGGTTATCCTGATGTCCAAGTTCTTTTCCAGACATCTTTTCATGGCTTTCACAGTTTTCACATGTTGGCTGTCTGGGAGATGATGGGATATTCCACATGAAGTGGGCGAAACATATCCCATTCTATGGAGGTTTCCTGACTTGGTGGTACCCCTAGTCATCCTCCATTTTAGATGAGGATTTTTCATGAAAGAAGCCATCCATTTATTTTAGGACACCACCCTATCCCCATGAACATCCCATCAGATCTCGAGGTCAAGTGTGCTTGGTGATCCAAGACGCAGCGTGGCTGAAGAACTGCGCGATTGCAGCAGCAATAAAGACATCACTTGGTGGGTTTCCATAAATGGGGGTACCCCAACAGCTGGACGGTAAAAAAAAGGGAACATCCGAAAATAAAAGGGCTGATTTAGGGTGCCCCCATTTATGGAAACCCCCAAAAATAGCAAGCCACAAAATACGGGGGATTTCGCTGGAAATCAATAGAATGCATGGAAACAATTTGGGGGATTTAAGTGGTTGAAGCATCAAAACTTCAATGAGTTTTTAGCCAGGGAATAAAAAAATGACACCAGGAAACCAGCATCGATGTGAACATGATGAGAACATGATGAGAACATGGAAACTATATATATTCAACAAGATACCCTCTGGTCAACTCACAAAACTATGGAAAATCACCATTTTTCATAGGTAAATCAACTATTTCTATGGCCATTTTCAATAGCTATTTTGATATAACCAGAGGGTAACAGGATATCAAAGGTGAAATCCCCAACAGCTACTGAGGTTATTCTTCTGAGTTCACCAAGTTAAGGAGTTCTGGTCACCAGCCAGTCACCAGCCAGTCACCAGCCAGTCACCAGCCAGTCACCAGCCAGCTGCTTTTAGATTTCACCCATTTTCAGCCAAGCCATCTGCCGGCAACACAAGCCGAGGTCGATCTCCACCTGCACTTCGGTTCTGCGGAATATGGTGCTGCTTTAGCCTTGTCGGATGGCTTGCAGGACGGTTATCGACCGGGAGCGGCCCTGGATCCGTTTTCGACCGATGGCAGAGTGATGACTCTGGACGGTTTTTTCACGGATGTCGAGAACTTGAAATTGTAGGCCGTTAAATCATATTAATCTATTCAATGGATATTGAGAAACAACCCCAAGTGGGGGAATTAGATGGAATTGGGTGATTTCGCCACCTTCAAAAGGGCTTCCTTCCCAAACTCTATCTTATATTTGATCTCAATCCTCAATTCCCAGGATTGGTTTTAGGAACAAACACTAAGGAAAACACAAGAATTTATGATACAACTTACGGAACATGCCATATTTCATAGATTTTCATAGTAAATCATAGCTTTTCCCACAGATTTTCCTTGGAACACTCCATGGACCACTGCAAACGCAGCCGTTAGGAAGCCTGTGCCGGGCGGCCGGCCGCTGCGCGCGTGTGCGCACGGCTCACGGTGTTGGAAGCCGAGGCCCCTCCGTTTCTTTCATGGAAAAGCCTATTATAAAATGGATGATGATTTGGGGTACCCCCATGGATTGGAAACCTCCATATCCTGGATACCAAGCATTTTATGATGATGTGGATCCGATTATGAACAGCATCGGGATATATTGGAGATATTGTCCAAACATATGATTTTAACCAACATTTGGAGAATTCATCAACATTTTTTTTTAGCAATGGACTTCAACAATACTAGACAAAACCAGTATCCGTTGTTTTGGTTCCCAATTTTTCAATCCATGGTAATATGATGTAATATGTTTCAGCTGGCCACTGGCCCCTAAAGTCCAAGTTATGTGAAGCAACCCCGAATGGGAGATTCCGACCAGCACTGTTTTTTTCTTAACATGAATAGGATAAAAAACAGTTCAAGCAACAAGATGAATGCGGGAAAGGACTCTGAGCAACTTGAGGAATAGAAGCATCAAAAAACATGGGGAATTTTCAGCCACACATGGGGATTTGACAACTTAAATATCTCCACATAATTCCACATATGCAACGATGGGAACATTGGGGTTTGGGAAAAGGGTGGGTTACTTGATCATTTTATTTACTAGTAAGAAGCAGTAGGAGAATCAAACTCCAAGATTCCCCGCTAAAGGAGTGGATATTGGAGGCCTCCAATTTCTTGAGACCCCACACTCACGTGTTTGTTGCTTCTTCAAGAGAGAAGGTTGATCATATTTGGCACCTTAATGGTTCTTATTTTCGGAGTGTTCTCAGTTAACACCCCAAATTTGAAACAGAAACTGGCTATAGAACCATTTCATGGGCGACCTACCCACATTCACCGCAGCTTTTGAGATGTCCAGTGTTACACAGGTGGCGCAGCTTGTATCTCACACAGACATGGCAAAACTTCACTTCAGATAGAGACACAGTCAGCCTTTAAATTTTTGGAAACATATGCAGGACACGAGAATGTACCAGAGATCCACGCATTTTGGAAGCCAACCGAAGTTTCCATCCTCCAAACATGGGAATATCCTCCCGAAATTCATCACTCACCGTCGAAAAGTTGCCCCCCGCACCATGACGCGCTTCGACAGCGCGTTGCTGTTGCTGTCGCTGCTGCCGGGCGCTGTAAGCCACGCTGGGTTCTGGTTCTTTCGCATGGGCTGCGATGCCGTGCCCACGCCAAGCAAGAACGTGGGGGACACCCAGCCGGGGAGGTGATGTCCCAACGCAAAGGGCGCGATGCGAAAAGGTCATGACACGGAAGTCTCATGAAGTCTCTGAAACTGGATCTACATGGTCTACCCTGGCTTTGTACACATGTTGCCATTTTTATGGTGGAAGATTCCGGGAACTCTTATCCAGCGAAAGCAGCTCAAGTGAAGGCTTGTGGAGGGTTCTAAGATGATCCAAACTCCGGGTGCCATCTCACCTTAGCAATAGTTTTTTCTCATAGGGAACCTAGATTCATCATGATGTACTCATGTGCTGTCTTCAAGAGTTAGACAGTTAGACTCTGTACCCAATTTTCGGGATTCTCATGCTCGTCCCATGAATCGCAAAGGGACTAACTAACCATCAGTAACCATCAGTAACCCATATTCCATCAGTAGCCATAAGTACCCTCTGGTAAACTAACATAGCAATGGACAATCACCATTCTTAATGGGAAAATCCACTATAAATGGCCATTTTCAATAGCTATGTTAAATTACCAGAGGGTAACCATCAGTAATGCCAAAATGAAGATTCCCAGATATTCCCAGTAACTCAGTAACCCAGAAAAACCCTGCGACCATGGTGTGCGATAGCCGCAGGTCATGGGCAACGAGCCCAATGTGATGACGGTGAGCAACGAGCTGAAGATCTTGGGGACACGGAAGGGCTTTTACAAACCAGGAGTCCGCGCCGGTTTTCGCCACAGCAGTTTTTTTGTTTAAAAACATCCCGGAAAAAGCGAGTTTCAGTGGCCCATCATTGGGAATATTCCATGGCTAACTGGGGTATGATATGCCTCAGTGTGGCACATATTTGGATCATCCCAAGGATAGCAACTAGTTTGCAACGCTTTATTTAGGCACCTGGGTTATCACAACTGGCCCCATTTATTTCTTTGATATTCTACCCTCAAAGAGGGGATTCCCCATGGAATTGCTCCTCTAGATCCGTGTGTTGCCCAGTGAGGAGAGACCTTGGATGTCCGTCTGCTGACAGAGAACTACGATGTGACGATGTGGCATGTTTGGTACAGCAGAGCTTACCCATGGATATACCCTCTGGTAAACGTTTACATAACTATGGAAAATCACAATTTTTAATGGGAAAACTCACTATTTCTATGGCCATTTTCAATAGCTATGTAACAAATTACCAGAGGGTAGCCAGCAGAGTCAAAACCCATGGAATCCCTATAGCTTTTCACATTCCAAATATAGCTGGTGTTTTTTCCTAGATGTGCCCCCCTCCAAATATGCTATGATAGGTCTTGAACATCTTTGAACGCTATGGAGGTATTATATATATACACATATAATGGGGATTCATAGGGATATAGTCATGGTTACTACTGTGTCATAACCAAGAATATGATTGGACGTTGGAACATCTTATGGCTATCTAAGGATAGCCCCTGAGAAGATAACCCGCCAACAAAAGGAGCTTAATAAATAACATATATCACATTTTTAAGGCCTCATCTTTCGTTGCATGGCTAGTATAACTCAGCTGCATTTTTGTGTATGGGTCAAGGCCCACTTACCTTGGTCAACATGCAGGAAAGGAATGCATGGATTAATGTCATAATGGGGTAAACCCAAGCATACATCATTCCTATATATAATTAATGTTTATGATAAACATTAAATATATTGCATTGATATTGTTGTCAACATGGTATTCCTATACATCATTTTACCATCTCGTGGTATTGATCACTGATTACTCTCGGGATTACCGCAGCACCCAGGGATCTTCACCAAAGTTGTGGCAATAGTTCCTACCCACCAGGCCATTTCGTGTGAGGGTTTTGGGAAACCCCTGTATCGGATGATAACAAATCATGAATGTCCTGAAAAAATCCCTGAAGTCCAGAAAAATATCCAGAAAGAATGCAGACATGGGTTATACAAGTTCTATACATCCCATTCAGCATGGTGTCCCCCCAGTTATAAGTTGGTTTATAAACCCCATTGAGATCCATTGAGTATATATATATAGTTATCTATAGTTATATCTACCATAACATCTATAAACCAAAGTTAAGCCACATTTTTCAGGCAACTGAACGCTTTTTTTGAACTATCATGGGGGCCCCATCCTGTATGGTTTCCCATTTAGATATAGCCAGGAACATTTGCTGCACATCACTGGCGGCGTCATGCAGAACGACGAGACCTTGGATGAGGACGACCAAGCCAGGTCTGGACGGGACGTGTTGTTTTTTTTTTGCCTGGGTTTTTCATGGTGATTCATGAGATGTTCATATAAAGTCTGGTTTATCAATGGTTTATCAAGGGTTTGGTTTATCAAGGGTTTTTCATGGTGATTCATGATGAATATCGGAAAATTCATAGGATTCACTTTTTCAGATCCATGGCGATTACTTGAGATATACCCTCTGGTGAAGATCGTTAGCTGGACTATGCGGGGATTTTCCTGCCATCAAACATTTTGGATAAAACAGGAGAGTCATTGAAAAATGCCTGGTTGACGTTACTGCCATTCATTCATTATGTCATTGGTTGACATCCTCATGGCCTATGTTTGCCATGGGCCATAATTGGATACTGAAATCCTCACTTTCAGTGGATTCCAGAAGCCCAGATCCCATTCAAATCCCAATGTTCTCATCATTATCCCCATGACATCCTGAAGACCTACCAAAAAAATGGTGTACCATTCATTTTTGCTGGAAACCCACACGGCAACCGCAGTGTGAAGTGCGACGGCAAGTTGGCAGCCTTTGGAATCCCCAACACCAAACGCCGCATCTATTGGACGCCTGGCGCCGTTGTTTGATGGTCGGGTATCCACTGTTGAAGCCGTAGATGTACGAAAACGGATTTTCAAGAATTCAATGTGTCTTCAATGTTATCAATGTTTCCTCAAAGCCTCTCAAGTCATGATTATATAATAAACCATAATATATAAACCATTATTAATGGATATTCATGGTTGTTGGTGGTGAAAAAACCCTTAATTTACGTACTTAGCCCGCGGGTCGACGGCCCGCTGGCGGCTGAATCCCGATCTCAGGACGGCACCGCAAAGCGGTGTCGAAGCTTTGCTGCAGGAACGATGGAGAAAACTGGATCCCAATGGGTTTTTAATAAACATTGGATTGATTTGACTGGTATAATACCATATTAATATCCATAAATTGTTGGGTTTATTAATATCATAAAATTTGACTAATGTCAACCCTGGATTAAGAAACCCTAAACGGGTGTATAATTGGGAGGGTACCATTTAAGTGATTATGAATATTGGAGGAGTAACCCCTAATTAATAAACCATGGTTTATTAATCCGGGGTTGACATTATTCAACAATGGTTTTTGTTGGGTCTAACTAAGATCAAGCAACAAAACTATATCCTGCAAAAGCATTGTTGATCTTATAGACCCAACAATTTTTGGGGAACCATTCCCCTGAAAATCGATTTTGAGGAGAAACAATGTATGTCCTGTTGAAGGGCAGATTCCCTTTCAAAATGCACCACGCGGGAAGGTGGGCCGAACATTTGCGATGTTGTGCGATTTTGTTTGTGACATCTCTTGTGGATGAAACACCAAATTATTTTGTGGTCATCGTTAATCTTCAGTCAATACCGTCAATACCTGAATAGAAATAGTAGATTCAAATGAGAAGCCCCAAAAACTAACATAGACCCTTGAATGGACCCTATTGACGAAAAGTACTCTTCCAACACCCATAATTGGCAGGGGTCTATGTTAGTCGGAGGGAAAATCCTTGAATTTCCTACCCACAATGAGAAAATCCAACCGAATTTCTGACGCTTAGACCCAAGATTTTCCTCGTCTTGGGCCCATGGATCTCAGCCATGTCCGAGATGAGGTGAATGTGACCATGCTGGCGGCTGATGCCTATGGCCCTGTCGACTTCTACCAGCTGACCCTAAAACCTTCCAAACACGATCTCTGAGAGTTGCCCTTCCGGTGTCATCGCGGCCGGAACATCTCCTATCAATGGAGGTTGATGGCTGGGACAATGATCGAACTGAGGGATCTTCCAGCCATGTTTGATGACACCGGAGGGTATGTGTTTGATGCATTTTGATGCCACCATTGAGGGGGATTCCCGCCCAATCAATGGGACTATGCTGACATGGGGCAAATTTCTCAGGCATCTTGTGGACCATCGGTACCCAAATTTGGAGCCAAGCCAGAAAAGACAACTTTTTTTTTTCGTTCAATGGGGCTTTGAAGCCATAACTTTGACCAAGAAAATGGAAGTAACGGCCCAGAGACATAGAACGTAATTCATCACTATTTCAGACAGTTTTAACTTTTGCTTGCAACAGTTGGGATTTTAAATACCCAATGATCACTGCAACTGGTGACCTGTGGTGACCTGTGCTTCGACGGCCTGCTGAAGACTTCGGACATAAGCTCCGTGGGCCGAAGAGGAAAAAACCGCTTCAGAAAGGGTCAGCATGGGCGTGATCGCATTCCCCAATATCCACTTGAGTTCCCATTCAAAAGATCATTCAAAAAAACCCAAATCAGAAGTTTGGTGAGATGTTAAAAAATGATCTTTCCTATCTATTTCCTATCTATTTCCCATCTTTTTGGTTCGTTTTTTTTCCCAAACATCTTCTCTCCAAAAGGTTGGTCCCATCATGCCATCAGTGCCAACATCCCCGGGTCACTTGATCCAGCAAAGGCCACCTCATTTGCTCGGGACCTCAGATTTTTTTCGGCTTTTCCCAATGGAAAATCCACGATTTTTACTGGGGAATCGATTTTTTAAGTGATGTGACTGAATCTGATTTTTTTTGGGATCCCAGCAGATCCAAGATTAGAATAGATTCGAATGGGAATTTCTTGAAGTTCAAATCTAATGAATGGAAGTTCAATTGAAGTTCAATGGGACATAAATGGGACTGGTGACACTTCCCAAAGATTGCACTTGCGTTTTGAACTTCTTTAAGTTCAATTTCTAATGGGAATTTCAGGACCCTAGATGGATGCATTGTACAAGACCGTAATTTGGTAGTGTATTCCCTTACATACCTCTTTCATAGGCCTCATTCAGATCCTCTAATTCTAGGTGCCCGAACCTGACATATTCCATGATCTAAACATCTATTTTTGCCGAAACCCTTTAGATGGTGAAATTTTGGGTTTCGATGAACCATTGCTTCATTGGGGCACGCATGTTTTCAGACACACAACACATATCAAGGATATCAACAGAAACTCAGAATTTTCTCAGGTATCTTGGCTGTTTGGGATATGGAGGTTTCCTAAAATGGGTGTACCCCCAAACCATCCCATTGGGGATGCCCCCATTTATGGAAACCTCCATATCATCTTCCATATATACCCATTAAATAAGTATATATATATGTATATATAACCAGAGTATTAACCATTCCCCTTGGTCATGATGATGGAAAATCACCATGAATAGCCATTAAAAACAGTTATTAACCATTATTAACTATTATTAACCACTATTAACCATTAATAACTATTATTAACCATTATTAACAATTATTAACCATTATTAACCATTATTAATTATATTAAGCATTAATAACCATTAATAACCATTATTAACCATTAAAAACAGTTATTAACCACTATTAACAATTATTAACCACTATTTTTCTACCGTTGTTTGGATGGCCCAACCTGATACCATGTTGACCCTCGCCAGGAGGGCCCCATGAATTGGCGCCCGGGCGAGCTGTGTCTGAAGCGCTTGGCGCTGGCGATTGCACAGGTGCCGCAGCAAAAACCACCGGGGTTCCCGAAAAATGGGCCATTTTAAGGGACATAGATAGTTTATCATAGTTTAATCAATCAAATAGGTTTATAAATATCAACTATATATATATATACATATATCTATATCTATATATCTATATCTATATATCTATATCTGTATATCTATATCTGTATCTATATCTATATATGTCCCATCAATGATAAACTATCTAGAAACATTTATCATTCTCGATCCATTTTTGGACGAACAGTGACTAGCCTCGCTTCCGGTTTTGTCGCATGGTTGACCTCAGGTGCCTGCGACTGGTGAGAAGGTGCACCCGGATATGAAGCAGCAGTTTGCACAAGAAATAGCTTGCTTTTGTTGGTTATTGATGGTTATTGTAGTTCCTTTGGTTAAATTAGTTGAAACAACAAGTTTAACATAGTTTAACTATGGTTTATGGTGGATATATTTATAGTTAGTCAATGGGTTAACTATTGTTTGCAGTTCCATTGGCTATTTAAGATGGGGATTTAACTATCAGATATGGCCAGCAAAGTGGTAGTTAACCATACATTACAGTAACTGATAATAAAACACTGAACAACTATAGGTTAAGTATAGTTAACCATAGTTAAAGCAGGAAACTGTAATATAGTTAAGTGGTCACTTACAGTTTTGTATTTTACCTACCTGGTTTGTTGGGGCTGATTCTGACCCATTGTAATAATACCTCTTAGCCAACGGCTCAGATTGTGACCTTTCTGTTCACAAAAAAATGCTGCTTGGTGGTTTGGGAATGGTTCCAAACTATTAACCATGGTTAATGATGATTAATCATAGTTAATAGTGATTAATCGTGGTTCATAGTGGCTAATAGTGGTTAATTATCTGCTTGGTGGTTTGGAACATGACTGGATTATGACTTTCCATGCAGTTGGGAATGTCATCATCCCAACTGACCAACTCATATTTTTCAGAGGGCTAGGTATACCACCAACCAGGTTGATTTCAATTGGTCCTTGCCAGTTGAGCGAAATCATGGGGTGCGGCCCAAAATCCCATAGCCCTGGGGAGCCAGCCAAGGAGCTACGTGTTTTGAGTTTCCCCACCAGATGATCGTTTGCCAAAGCAACGTTGCGAAGATATCAAACCACTATACCTAGTACATCCACAATCATCCACAGCTATTAAGCTATTATTGACCATGTCAACTCCCATCCAGCTCATATCTCATATTGTTGTTGGTTGTATATTGCCAAATTCTTCACCATGTTTCTGTTTGTTAATTTCCTGTTTTATCCCCACACCAGGGCGAAATCCCCATAAACTACCAGCCCCTTGTATCCCCCAAAAACTCCCCCTACACATGGGTTGGTCGGTTGAATCCCTATTTTTGCTGCTTCTATATGGTTGATATCAGTATATCCCGAATGGCCCTATCATTTACGAATGTAGATATGCTCAGTTATTCCGTTGATCAAACACTTGAGATATATAAATATATATATATATAGTTGTTACATTGAATCATATTGTTAACAATTGTTAAGAATTATTATTAGAATAATTGGTCCGTGTTTTAACAACTATATGGGTTTGTTTGAATATAGGGTATCCCCAATTCGAATGGATCATCATCGTTTTCCCAACATCAAAATTGCCATATTCAGACATACCCCAAAAACTGCAAACTTGGATATCTTTGGTGGAAAAAAACACATTCTACAGTACATGCGAACTTTACCCCCAGTTCGTTATATAAATCCTGATACAGAAATATTTAAATTCCCATATCAACATTATTTAGTATCCCCATCAGTATAATAACCAATTATATACATTATCAACGTTTAAATTCCATGTCAACATTATTCCATTAGTATCCCATATCAATTATTCGTATCAACTATTAGTACCAACTATTAGTATCAACTATTGGTATCGACTCTTAGTATCCCAGTAAAATTTCATATATATATATATATTCCTGGTATACATATAAACTGATACTAGTCGTATGATACTAGTCGTATGAAAATGGGATATTCCTGGTATACTATTTTTAGTATCAACTATGGGGATATATATATATATTCCCATATACAGATCGTTATTTATCCCCATTGGTATCCCAGTAAATCCCCATCTCAGCTGCCGTTGATCAGGAGCTGCACGCCAGCGGCTTGTGGGTCGCCTGGCTTGCCGTCTTGCAGGACGTCAAGGTGGATGGCATTGATGGGTGAAAGGTAGTGGCTGTGATAAAAGCCATGGGGTGGTAGTGGTTAATAATGATTAATAATGGTTTGTTATGGTTATGAATGGTTAATGGTTTGTTATGGTTTGATATGGTTTGTTACGCTTTGTTATGGTTTGTTATGGTTTATTTTTTTTCTTCTGTGCCGGGGACGATGTGACGATGTTCTAAGTGTCAGACTTAGAATATATATATATATATATATCTTTAATATTCTTTAATGAGGTAAATTGTTCTTAATGGTTAATGGTTTGACACTGCCAATCTCTTACTTAGTACCAACAATCAAAGTTTAGTTTATCATATTTATCATTTGAATCATTTTATATACACATATGATGCATATGATATGCACAAGATATAATTCCGCATATGATTTGTTGGGTTCAAGATTCGTCGCCGCGACAGGCTGCGGCGATTCTGGACAACAAGGAGGGGCTCAACATTCGTGTCCCATTTTTTCGCCCCACCTTATAGCCGATGGGATCACATTTTTCTCCAAACGCAAGTGGGATATTACCCTCTGGTAAACGTTTACATAACGAACTGGAAAATCACCATTTTCAATGGGAAAATCCACTATTTCGACTGGGTCATTTTCAATAGCTATGTAACAAATTACCAGAGGGTATTGAACTTTGGTTTTGCTTGGGTGCGAAACTTTGGCTCATAGCCATTTTGACTTGCGCTGCTGGTCAGTGCTACAGTCGACTGACTTCACTCAGCTTTGTTGGCAGTAAGGCTAGGGGCATTCAAGTGAGGTGGGACACGTCCAACCTGATTCGTTTTTATTCCTTCTCAACCATAGGTCAATGTGATAATCCCAACTGACTTTCGCATGTTTTTCAGGGTGGCTCAACCGGCAACCAGACTTTAGATCGGCCATTGTATATATATATATATATAAATAATATATATATAAATAATATATATATATAAATAATATATATATATAAATAATATATATATATATACAAATAATATATATATATATATATTATTTATATATATATTATTCATATATATATATAAATAATATATATATATATGAATAATATATATATAAATAATATATATA
>Ga0126342_10006313_pt1:0-5000 | contig 20982 bp, 28 predicted proteins | sample Cyp1metagenome_FD_92528 | JGI IMG/M metagenome (GOLD analysis project Ga0126342, IMG submission 92528) | Coral microbial communities from Lord Howe Island, Old Settlement Bay, Australia - Cyphastrea 1 metagenome | ecosystem: Host-associated > Invertebrates > Cnidaria > Coral ...
CATACATACATACCATACATACATACCATACATACATACCATACATACATACCATACATACATACCATACATACATACATACATACATACATACATACATACATTACATACATACATACATACTTACATTACATTACATTACATTACATTACATTACATTACATTACATTACATTACATTACATTACATTACATTACATACATACATACATACATAATGATATACATATATGTATGTGCATATATATATATGTGTGTGTGCGTAATATATGTGCACAGTGTATCGCCTTACCTTACAATACTTCCGAACCCATGGCCCCATCTCCAGCTCCGCGCTCCGGGCTCCAAGGCACTTCCTCGTTGACCTCGCCGTCCCCGTCGCGGTCCGCCTCGTCGATCATCTCCTGGAGCTCCTCGTCGGTCATGCGTTCGCCCAGCTCCTTGGCCACGCGCTTCAGGTTTTTGAAGCTGATCTTCCCCGTTTCCTGAAAGGCCGGGAAAATGTGGGAGATTCTGGAAGTTTCTGGAAAGCACATGAATGTGTATCTGTCTGTCTGTCTGTCTGTCTATCTATCTATCTATCTATCTCTCTCTCTCTCTCTCTCTATGTATGTATATATGTATATATTTAGGAATCCCCAATCCCAAGAAAAAAATGGAAAAGTAAATCAACTCTCTTTTGACCTTTTTGGGATTACTATGTGTATGTACTGTATGTATGTGTAGGTGGCTGGGATATAATACAAATATGGGATATACAAGTGTGTGTGTGTATATATATATATGTGTGTGTGCATATGTGTGCGTGTGTGTTTCTACTTATCACTTATATAATATATCTACTTATCTATTTGTTTACAAATTATTTTACAATGATACACATTGCAGTAGCCAACCTGGGATCGGAGATGTGGCGGTGGAGGGTTGGGCTGCCTCCAAGGCTCATCATCATCAAAAAGGCGGAAAGCCTTCAGGATTTCCTTAGGAGGTTAGGGCGCCTTTCTACAGCGAGGTCACCATGCCCTTGCCATTACTGGGGGCCAAGATGAACACACGAAATCCAAAAGATAGACAATCGCATCATCATTTAAATGGGTGGTATTTAAAAAAAAGGAAAAACGAAATCAAAAAAAAATGCCTCTAGTGAACAGTTTGGGATCATTCTTTACCCATCTCCAGCCACATTCTGTGCACAATTCGAGGGCAAGCACAAGCGAACAGCTCTAGGGATTCTGCGCATTCTCGGGTACCAAAGGATGGAAGGCTGAAATGGGCAACATCTACCATGTTTGACCCCAAACTTGCAAAATTTGCTGAACAGGAATTTCATGAAATTCATAGCGGATGCCTTCACAACCAAAAAATAACAACTTATCGTTCAATCAAACATGGTCCCAAACTTATATACAATTATTGAACGACCCACAAAAACGTGCAAAAACTGGCAACCGGCAACCATGGTTTCTTCTGGTGTCAGAGGTGTCAGAACTCCAACCGTCTCAGAGGCAGGCCAGCACATGCCAGCACAACGCCAAGGCTCGTCCTTTGGATCGCGGTTCAGGATTTTGTGGGTCATCATCTTCAGGAACTCCTCATAGCCAATGGTGCCGGAACCATCGTCATCCACATCCTGAAAAAGCGGTCACTGCTTTGAGGTGCCGAAGAAAGCGGCTGCGGTCCATCGGCGGTCCGGTAAATTGATGTGTACCCTCTGGTTATGACTAACATAGCTATGGAAAATCACTATTACTATTTTTTATGGGTAAATCCACTATAAATGGCCATTTTCAATAGCTATGTTAAATTACCAGAGGGTACTATTGTAATGAATTATGCCCATGCCATTTTTCAACAAAATTCTGAATATGTTCCGTGCCGCGCCTTCCGAAAAAACATCAAGAAACTTGCCTCTGTAGAAAAAAAACGCTACCATACCCAACCCCATTCCCACTGTCCCTGAAGCACTCCACTTCCACAAAAATTGAGCTTGACATCAACGCCAACATCAAGCAATCTCCCCAAAAATCATCTGCATCCACCTGGAGCCGGGGCACAGAAATCATCTTCTGGATCTCTTCCTTCTTGGGCTCGAAGCCGAGGGCCCTCATGGCCACCTTCAACTCCTTGGAATCGATCTCACCTGAAAGGCTGGGCTTATGAGGTCTCATCATCATGTTCCCTTTGAAAATAGCCATTTAAATGGGGAAACCCAAGTGGCACGGAGAACAATGAAAAATTGAGAGCAGCTAGATGCCCCCCAAAGCTACATACTGATGCCGCATTGCCCCTGACGCCCCAGGTGATGCACTGCTTTCCCAAACTGTTTCCGGCCTGAGCCATCCGTGTCGAAGAGATCAAATGCTTCTTTGATCTCCTGATTTTGAGGGAAAGGCGCCATCTCGGGTGTAGAAAACCTGGAAAACCTGCGATCGTGTATGCGAAGTATCCCCAAAAAAAAATCAACCCCCAGAATCCATCCAAATCCACCAAAGCAACAGAAGGTATACCAGAAAACGGGCCACTTTGTTGCCCCCTGGTTGTTGAACATACATACTAAGGGTGGACCTGATGGCAAAGAATCATGGGACTGGTCACCAGGGATCTCACGCTGGAGGATGGAAGTATCGGAATGCAAGATCAAAACTCTCACGCCGTCTTTGCATCTCGTAAATTCACGGAATAGAATCTTGGGCACATTCATTATACACCCATTTGTGAAGGAATTTTGACCCATCTTCATGGATACCAACGGCTTGTAAATGACTTGACTTTAGGATGCTTTACACTCCAAACCCCAGCAGTTTCTACCGGACTCACTTCACTCCCGGGTCACTAGTGGATGTGGATCCAGCCAGCATCACCAATCTTGGATGATCTGGTCCCCCATCTTAGGAATTCCCAAACTTACTCAGGCAAAGTGAGCTCCCAAAAAAGGATCAAACAAGCAATCCGTGCTCCTATTTCAGCAGGATGTCATGTTGCTCCATCTCTTTGGGGGTTGATCCACTATTGTGTTTGCCACATCCCATTATCATCAATGATCAACCACTATTAAGCCACGATTACCATTGATTATCCCATTAAATCTCCATTTTCCCTGCAGATCTCCTGCTTCTGTTCATCTGTCAGCTCCTTCTGCTTCTTGCCACCGGCGTTGAAGCGACGCAAAGCCATGGCGTTTTTCGGTGGCTGATGCGACGCAAAGGCAGGGCACGGCGTTGGAGCAGATGCTGCTGCGGCTGCTGCGGAATGGGTGAAGCAATGGATCGGAAACCATGGCTTTTACCAATAGATACCCTCTGGTAAACTAACATAACTATGGAAAGTCACCATTTTGTAATGGGAAAACTCACTATAAATGGCCATTTTCAATAGCTATGTTAAATTGCCAGAGGGTATGAGATGATATGAGGCTTTCCTGCAAGTTTCCCTGAACCACCAATTCTGGGACACTTTTCAGTATTGTGGTAAACCCAATGGTAAGCCATCCCCACAAATGACTTTACAAAAATGGGCTATCCAAACCATCCCAACTCGAGCTTTGTAGCAGTTTATGGCGGTTGGTTTGCCAAATTAGGAAGTAAAATGTCAGAAGGATGTATCACTTTAGAAGATTTAGTGTTAGTAGGGGGATACCCTGTGTTGTGTTCAACGGACCTCAACTTCACGCCACATTCTTCAAAGTGTGCAGAACCTTTGGCCCTTCCTTTGTAGAAATTTCCCCTATAAACCATCACCCTGTGGGAAGATCAAGCAGTGTGCAACCACCAAAAAGTGATGTTTGACAGCTTGACTTCGAAAAAAATGGAGAATACAATGCATATTAGTCAAATATGTTGAAAAGAAAGAGATAGAGAGAGAGAGAGAAAAAAAAAGAGAGAGAGAGAGAGTGAGATGGATGTACATATTCCATATATATATACATATGTGTATACATCTACATATTTTTAGTATTCAAAACCATTTTGATCCACTTTTGACTCATCACCCTGTCCCTCTCTTCGCGTTCGCCCAGCGTCGCGTCGCTGGGCGCCAGGTTGCCGCTGACCAGCACCAGCAGCTGCGGCGCTGCCAAGATCTCGTCCAGCATGGCTTGGTGCTCCGTCAGGCTGACGGCCCACACCTGCGGCCGTAGAAACGTTGGTCAAGGCGTTACCCTCTGGTAAACTAACATAACTATGGAAAATCACCATTTATAGTGAATTTCCCATGAAAAATTGTGATTTTCCATAGTTATGTTAAATTACCAGAGGGTAAAGGGGCTGGGGACATCCCTAAAAACCAAAACACCCCCATGATATGGTCCTAAAATGTCCCAAATCAATGGTTTCATCCCCCAAAACCCTGGTTTCTGGGGGTGTTTTTTTTCGGGCTGAAGCTGTGGCGCCAAGCCGCATCCTGCACAGCCTGCAGCATGGCCTTGCGGCTGTGCGTCTGAGTGACGCTGACCAGCTCCAAGGCTTCCAGGGCGTGCTGATACCTCAATGGCTGAGGGGCCACCAGGTAGCATCATCCAACACGGTGAACGAGAGCATATATGAATGATACATTTCTTAAAAGAAACAAGTTGCTTAAAATTTTAAGTGTATATAGATCCAGTCAATCTCGCCCTCAATGTATCTTCATGTCAATTGCACGGTTTTGAGAAAAGGGGGCCAACAAGGAATGTTCACTGGGATTATTTCATTGAACAGGTAAGAAAGTGATCTATCAAAACTAGTAACTAGCAATAACTTGTGTTCCCTTCGCCCTTCCCCCCCAAAAAAAAAACAACCAGGTGCCACATGCCTTACCCAAGCCCCACCAGCAATTCCCGTCCAAGTAGCGGCTGCTGACTGGTGACATCCTGCAGCTCCAGCATCATCTGCCGGCGAATCATTTCGAAGTCGCTGCTCTTCACCTGGCGGAGCCGCGACATTGGGCCGTTGGGCCGTGGCTATGACTGGTAGAATGAAGATCAATAAAAACCAATGAAGCATCATAGAGTGAAGACGAGTGAAG